>Ga0116169_1000258_pt1 | contig 59364 bp, 52 predicted proteins | sample AD_UKC130_MetaG_FD_89796 | JGI IMG/M metagenome (GOLD analysis project Ga0116169, IMG submission 89796) | Active sludge microbial communities of municipal wastewater-treating anaerobic digesters from Canada - AD_UKC130_MetaG | ecosystem: Engineered > Bioreactor > Anaerobic > Digestate | place...
CGCCTCGACCGCTGCCGCCGGCATTGTTGCTGTGGTCTTTGCTGCCGTCGTTGCCATCTCTGCTCCGACATTCGTCGCGTCGGCAGTCGTCACACCGGGCGTCACTGCGCCGGCTTTCGCTTCTCCGGCAGCCGCCGCGCCAGACGTGAGATCTCCGGCGTTCGCCGTCTTCGCCGCAGCTTGCGCCGAGGCCACCTTTGTCGCTGCTGCGTTGGCGGGCGCACGCTTCACCGGCGGCTTTTTCGCCGCAGCAGCCTTGGAAACACTCGCCTTCGCCGCACCAGCACCAGCGGCCCCAGACGCCTTCGCGCCGGCCGCCGTCTTTCGCGGCGCCCGCGGCTTGGCTGCGGGCTTCGCAGACGTCAAGGGCTTTTCAGGCGTGGCGGCACCGACGTCATCGGCGGTGTTGGGGTTGGCTGCGGCATCCGTGCTCGCAGATTGAGGCTCGGCGGCCTTCACATCGGCGGACGGATCCTGCGGCGCTGTTGGGGAGGCAGGCACCGTTCTAAGGTAGCAACGATCGGCCAGAGCTTCTGGGACACGTCGGGCGATTCACAACTCGGCGCGCGAATCCTTTGGGCCGCTCGCCGCAGTATTACGAATCGACAACGGAGCGCGCACATACTGCCAGTTCCCAGCGCAAATCGCTAGTCTGAATTAGGCACAACGGGGTGTCATGTCGCTGAATTTGCAGTGAACAACCAATCGGTGATCTCACCGACACCCAGGAAGCTCTTATTTTGACTCTTCAGATCGTTATTCTTGCCGCCGGCATGGGCAGCCGCCTTGGCCGCACCCTGCCCAAGCCGCTCACCGAACTCCACGACGGCCGCAGCATCATGCAGCAGCAGCACGACAACGTGCAGGCAGCATTCGGTCGCGACGCACGCATCACGACGGTCGTTGGCTACAAGGCCGAGACCATCGTCGAGGCGTTCCCGAACGTCGACTACGTCTACAACGAGCGCTACGACCAGACCAACACGTCGAAGAGCCTGCTGCGCGCACTCATGGCCAGCGGCACCGGCGGCGTGCTGTGGATGAACGGCGATGTCGTCTTCGACCCGCGCGTGCTCGGCCGTGCGATTGGCCACATCGAGCGCAAAGAATCGTTCGTCACGGTCAACACCGCATCTGTCAGCGACGAAGAGGTCAAGTACACGGTCACGGCCGAGGGCTTCATCAACGAACTGTCGAAGACCGTGGTCGGCGGCATCGGCGAAGCCGTGGGCATCAACTACATCGCCTCGCGCGACAAGGCCGCGTTCATCGCGCAGCTCAAGCGCGTCGGCGACCAAGACTACTTCGAGCGCGGCCTCGAGCTCGCGATCACCGAGAACGCGCTGCGCATCGCACCGCTCGACATCAGCGACCTCTACGCCGTCGAGGTCGACTTTGCCGAAGACCTCGAGCGCGCAAACCTCTTCGTCTAAGCGCCAGCTCACGAACACCCGGCGCACGCACCATCGCGCCGGGTGTTTTGCTGTGCCTGGGGCGTCCCGCTGGCCTGCCGGGTCTGCCGGGTCTGACTGGTCGCCCCGGGCGCCGGGTCGCCCCGACCACCCTCCCGCCGCCTGGGCGTCCCGCCTGATCTCCGGCGATCCCGGCCGCCGCCGACACTAACTCAGGAAAACCTGGAGCCCCGGCATCCACACCCGCGAAAACACGCGACCCCCACAGCCCACCCCCACCGTTTTTCCTGAGTTAGTGCTGCCACCACGCCCCACCGCAGCCCCAGCAACCGCGTCGCACCCACGCACACCGCCTGCTCTCGGCTCCCGCTCAGTGTGCGCGAATAGCATCACAAAAATGACGAGCAAGGTGCACAAGATCCACTCCCTCCCCGCGGACTCCCCGTGGGCGGGCGGGTTGCCACCTGTCGGCAGCCCCGAGCACCCGCGAATGATTCGCGGTATCGACCGCGTGCTGGCAATCCAACGACCGATCGTCGTTGCGCATTTGCGAAGCATCCGTCGACGAAATCCGGATGCCTCGCCCACGGAGTTAATTCGCATTCTCGAGCGTCGCTACCTCGCGGCCGTCACGACGGGCGGCGCGGCGGTCGGTGCAACCGCGGTCGTCCCAGGAATCGGCACGGGCGTGACGCTGGCGCTTTCGGGCGCCGAGACCATCGGATTCCTCGAATCGACGGCGCTGTTCGCGCAGTCGGTAGCCGAGGTGCATGGCATCCCGCTCGATAACCCCGATAGGGCGCGCGCGCTCGTGCTCACCCTCATGCTGGGCAAGGAAGGCACGGATCTTGTCTCACAACTTGCGGGGCAGGCGGTCGGTAACGGCGTCGGGCGCGACAAGTACTGGGGCAACCTCATCACCAAGACGCTGCCGCGCGCGGCGGTCGGTCCCCTGGTCGACCGGTTGAAGTCGGCATTCATCCATCAATTCGCTGTGCGGGGAGGGGCCTCGGTGCTCGGCAAGGCGCTTCCGTTTGGTGTTGGCGCCGCCATCGGCGGTGCGGGCAACCATCTGCTCGGGCGGCGCGTGCTCACCGCTTCGCGCATGGCGTTCACCGCAGCCCCGGAGGCACTCCCCCAGGAACTCGAGCCGCTGCCCGGATCGTTGCCTGTCGAAACGCTTGCCCTCGCGCGCCTGCGCGGGGTCGCCGGCGTGCTCGGCAGCTCGCTCGGCGGCGCCGCCACTGGTGCGGCACGCCTGACACGCCGCGGCGCGATTGCCGCCACGGGTGCCGTAGGCACGGCGAGCAAAGCGGTCAGCGGGACGGTCAGCGACACGGTTCGACGCATCGCTCCCCCACGTGAGAACCAAGAGCTCCCGGACCGAGAGGAACAATAACGCCATGGCAATGTTTGGATCACGCCCAGAAGAGCCCGCCGAGTGGGCCGGCCTCCCGTCAGAACCGCTCGAAGAGGACGAGTTCACCAGGCTCCTCCCGGCGGCTCCCACCGCGCCCGGCGCCGACGTTTTTGGCCTGGCTACACCCAAATCGATCACGATCTCGCTCGCCGCGATTCCTCTCGCATCGCCGACCGAGTCCGAAGACTCATCGCCGCCCGCCGCCGACGAGTAAGCGTCTGGACGCGGCCGGGGTGCGGCGACAGCACTCACTCAGGAAAAACGGTGGCGGCGGGGCGTGGGGTCGCGGTTTTCCGCGGGTGTGGATGCCGGGGCTGCAGGTTTTCCTGAGTTAGTGTCGCCGGGGCCGGCTTGCGGCGGCTGCGCGCGGCGACGGAGCGCAGGCTGCGCGCGGCGAGGGGGCGCAGGCCGCGTCGGGCAGCGGGACGCAGGAGGCGACACTCCCCCTCCCCGCCGCAGCCTCCTGACGGCCTCTCCACCGCGCACGGCGCCGCCACTCGATTGCGGCACCCCAGTGTCTGAACCCGCTTCTAGCGTCGCAGGCATGTTGAGCACACCCGACTCCTTCAATTCACCCCACGACGACTACCTCGGGCCATGGAATCTGCATCGCTGTGACCCGCGGCATCCCGTCATTGCAAATATCAGTACAGAACCCGCCGAGCTCGTTCGCACGACGTATCGATCGCGCGCCGGTGGCGGCGGTGGCGGTGGCCCCAGTGGCGTCGATCGGGTCGCGCTCTGGGGCACGGTCGCTCCCGACGAGGAGTTCAACCTCTGCCTCTGCGACGAACCGGCCGTACACACGGTCGAGGTGACGCTCGCGTGGTTTGGGCCAGAGAGTCCGTTCGAGCAGTCGTGGTCGTTCGACACGTCGAGCGCGAACGACCAGCCCTGGAGCGGTTCGCCATGTTGAGGGCGCTCGGCCCCGAAGAGCTGCCTGCCTCGGTGGCCTATCAGGTACCGTGGCGAGTCGATCGTTCCCGCGAGCCGACCCTTACCCTCTGGAACACCGGCGAAGAGCCCGTCCACGGCGTGCGGCTCAGCCTGCACGGCGACGGCAGCGTGCTGTTCGCCTCGAACTCGCTCGTCGCGCCGGGCGATCACGCCACGTTTCGGGCGAGCGGATGCCTCACACCAGCCTCCATCGTCACCCTCCGCTGGTTTCGACCCGACGAGACCGAATACCTCTGGCGGATCGCCCTGTGACGCGGAGCAAGGCGCGTGCTGCACCCGGCACGCCGCGGAAGTGGTCAGTGCAGCGGGCGTTCCGCGGCGGCATCAGCGGCGAGTTTCGCGGCGATGACGTCCTTCGCAGACAGACGGTGAGCGGTTGGCGGCACATCCCGCAGGGTGATGCCGCGCAAAAGCTCACCCGGGTCGTAGTCGAGCACGCCGGCCACTCGGATGATCGTGGTCAGGCTGGGGTTCGATTGCCCGCGCTCGATCTTGCCAATATTCGTGACGTGCATCTCAGCAAGATCCGCGACTTCTTCCTGGCTGAGGCCCCGGCGCCGCCGCACCTTCTTGAGGCGTTCGCCGAACAGCGATGCCGCCCTGGATTGTGCTTCTGCCATACCTTCATGACTACTGGCGGGCGGCATCAAGTACCAGAGATGATCAACCTCATGCTTTTAGACCTCAATCGCAGCTGGCACTTATTGCGTGAAGGCCCTACTCGTCCTCGTCGCTCAGCTCGGCTTCCTCGTCGTCGGGTTCGGCCTCGCCGACAGCGATCGCTGCGCCGTGCCAGAGCTCCCACCGGGCCATCAGCTCCTCGATTGCGCCATGGAACCTCGCAGTCGCAACGCCTGGCGTGGGGTCGCCGAAGTAGTGCTGCACCCAATAGTTCAGCCGCGCGATGGTCTCTGGGTCATCGAGCACGCGCGTGCTGTGGGCGACGATGTCGCGGGCTTCGGAGGCATCCAACCATTCGCATGCCGACAGGTACCCATGGGTGTCGACCGATGCCTCGGGATCGAGCGGTCTCGTCACCATGAGCGGCTTGCCTGCGGCGAGCCGGTCGTAGACCATGGCCGAGATGTCGACGATCGCGACGTCGGCGGCAGAGAGCTGCCAACCGAGCTCGGCCCCATCATCGAAGATGTGCTGCGCCGAGGGGTCATTTGCGTTTGCCGCCGCGATCGCGGCGATGATGCGCGTGTTGGCGGCGCCGTATTGCTTGTTCACGACACCACTGCGAGGGTGCGGCCGATAGATGACTCGGTGCTTCCCCGTGGCGAGCAGGGCGCCCACAAGTTCCTCACCGTGCGATGCGACCGAGCCGTAGTGCGCAGACGGGCGATCACCCTCCCAGGTCGGCGCATAGAGCACGACGGTCCGCTCGTCTGGCGTGTACGGCAAGACCCCGGCGTAGTAATCGGCCTGTGGGCGCCCGATCGGAATCGCACGCTTGTCAAAGTCGAAGTCCCACAGCGCACGGCCGAGTCGCTCGCGCGCCGCATCGCCGGCGATGAGCGAATAGTCGTAGGCCTTGAACTGGTTGGTGGTCATGTACATCTTGTCTGACTCACCGTGGTTGATGAAGACGTGCCAGCGGCGCCCATACCGGAACATCTGAAAGTTGCGCGTGTTCTGGTTCACGTACAACACGACGCGAATGTCTTGGTCGGCGATGAAGTTCTCGACGTTGCGCACGGTCGGCGCATACGCGACCGGCAGCCCGCTTTCGTCAAGCAGCATGCGCGCGCCGGTCGATACGCGACTGATCACGACGACCGGCCACCGCTTGGCGAGCTCTGCCAATGGCTTGTACCACTGCCGCATCTGATAGATATTTACCGCGCCATCAGCAAAATAGACGGCAACCTTGAAGCGATTCGATTCGAGCGGCGGACGCGCGGCCAACTGCGCCACGACCGAGCCGTGTGCGCGCCGCGACCGCAATGCGCGGCGCAAGAGTCGATATGCCTTTTTGCCATCCGAGATCATCCCCACACCTTCAAGCCTACCGAGCGCCGCACGACCGACACACAGGCGCGGCATGCCATGATCGACAGGTGCAAGACGACCACCGCGGCAAGGACGCGCCGCCGACCGACCCGGCCGCGGGCGTGTCATACGTCATGCCCGTCTTGAACGAACGCCGCTACCTTGCGCGCGCCGTCGCAAGCGTGCTGTCACAGCGTTTCGATGGCCCCACCGAAGTGGTGCTTGCCCTCGGCCCATCGACCGATGGCACCACCGAGCTTGCCCGCCAGTTGGCCGCCGCTGAGCCGCGCATTCTGCTCGTCGACAACCCCGCCGCAGACATCCCGGTGGGCCTGAATCTTGCCATCCGCGCTTCGACGAAGCCGGTCATCGTGCGAGTCGACGCGCACTCCGAGCTCGATCCCGACTACACAACCCGCGCTCTCGCCGCCCTGCAAGCAACGAGAGCCGCGAACGTCGGCGGCATCATGCACGCCGAGGGCCGCACGCCATTTCAGCGCGCGGTCGCGCGTGCCTACAACTCCCCGATCGGCCTGGGCGGTGGCGCCTACCACGGCGGCGGCCAGGCCGGTGAGGCCGAGTCGGCCTACCTCGGCGTGATGAACCGCGCCGTGCTCGAAGAGGTTGGTCTCTTCGACGAGTCGATCCGCCGTGGCGAAGATTGGGAGTTGAATCTGCGCATCCGCCGGGCCGGCTACCGCGTCTGGTTCGACCCAACCCTGTCGGTCACCTATTGGCCTCGAGAGAGTTGGCAGCGCCTCGCACGTCAGTTCGTGGCAACGGGCACGTGGAGGGGCGAGCTGATTCGCCGCTACGGCCGCAGCAACTCGCTCCGTTTCTTCGCTCCCCCGGCGCTCGTGCTCGTGACCGGCCTCAGCATTGTGCTGGGCGTGCTCCAATTGACCGGCGTCGGCGGCGGCTGGTGGTCGCTCGCACTCTCCGCCATCTATGTGCCGCTCATCGCATATGCTCTGCTGCTGATCGCCGTCGCGGCGGGGCGCGGCGGTGGCAGTGGCATCCGCGACAAGATTTGGACCCTCGCGGTGCTCCCGACCATGCACATCGCGTGGGGCGTGGGTCTCCTCATCGGCCTCACACATGGTGCCGAAGAGACGGTGGATACCTCTCGCCTCGCCGATCGCAACACCCCACTGCCGTAGGCTCGCCGAGGTTTGTCGCCGGCGTTCGTCGCCGAGGTACCGCCCGCACCGGCTACGTCGCGCGCGACCCCGCCGATGCCCGGTCGAGGTATCCCGCCGCGAAGAGCCGCTCGACAACGCGCGCCGCGGCACGACCGTCGTCTCGCGCATTGAACTTTGCCCGCCACGCGGCGTAGCGCGCGGCGAAGCGCTCGCGCACCCCGGCCTCGTCGCGAAGCGCCTCGACAAGCGCCTCGCGGGTGCGCACGACCGGGCCGGGCGCATGGCTCTCGAGGTCGAAGTAGAAGCCCCGCAGTTCGCCCCGGTAGTGCTCGATATCGGGCACCAGGAAGTACATGGGCTTGCCCGTGGCGCTGAAGTCGAACATGACCGACGAGTAGTCGGTGACCAGCGAATCGGCGGCGAGGAGCAGCCGCGTGGTGTCGGGGAACCCCGTGACATCGATCACGCGTGTGCCTTCGGCATCCCGCCCTGGCAGGAGCGTGCGGGAGTGCCCGCGAACCAGCACGACAACGTCTTCACCGAGCTCGCCGGCAAGCTCACGCGCCCCCGCAAACTCGACCATTTCGGTGCGATCGTCACGCCAGGTCGGCGCGTAGAGCACCACGCGCTCGTGCTCACCGATGCCGAGCAGCGCCCGGGTCGCAGCGCGATCGCCCGCCTCGTCGCGCACGAGTGCGTCGTTGCGCGGATAGCCGTCGACCCAGAGGTCACGCGGTTTGAGTGCGAACGCCGGCATGAACGCATATGCCCGACGGAGAATGGCCGCGGAGTAGTCGTTCTGGGCAAGCAGCGCGTCCCAGCGCCGACTTTCGCGCCAGACGGCCGCCGCACGGCGCACATCAAATCCTGGGCGGTGCAGCGCCAACCGCTTGAGCGGGGTGCCGTGCCAGGTTTGCAGCACGCGCTGACCGTTCCTGCTGTGGTACCGCCGACGCAACCAATCATTGACCACGAGCAGGCGCGACGCGCCGCGGGCGTGCCACCACTCGGGCCCACCTTCAACCACCGCAATCGCCCCCTCGGGCACCTGCACCGAGAGGTCGGTCACGCTCCAATATCGCGTGATGCCTGGGGCAATCCGCGCAAGCTCACGATCGATAGCAAGGGGGTTGCACGAGGCGTTTCGCCCATAGAAGCTCTCGAAAAAGACCGCGTTCTCGAGGTCGCCGCTCTGCAACACGTAGCGACTTTCGAGTGCGCCCTGCGCATCACCCGAGTCGTACACGGGGTTCACCGCGGGGCCGACCTCAAGCATCCCTGATTCGCTCAATTGCGCGCGCAGGCCACCAAGGAGGGTGAGTGGGAGTGCCGGGGTCGAAACGGATGCCTCGTCCTCCGCCTGCAGCACGTAATCGCCCGACGGCAACGGCAACAATGGCCCACCCCAGCGTGCCGCCGAAAGCGGGACGTCAACGGACCACCCACCGTCGCCCGCGACGGGCACGGCCGACACACTCGCGCGGCGCCCATGGAGCGTGACGGTCGAGGGCGCCGTCCCGGTGCCGCGCAGGCGCAGCACCTCGTCGCACGCGCCGGCACCGGTCGCGTCACGAAATTCTGCGGATGTTGCGCGCACCATTGCTCGGTTCACTTTGCTTTCTGGATGGCGGCGTCTTCGCGAGCAAGCGTTTCGATCACCAGGTCGTAGACGCGCTCGGTGTTGCGTCCGTCGCGGAATGCGTGTGCGCGCGCGCTGAGCGCTTTCGACCGCGCAGACCGCTCACGCTGCGTCACGACATCGGCAAGGATCGCCGCAACGCCCGAGACCGCTTCGTCCCAGTCGGTTGCGTAATCGTCGCCGGCGAGGTCTTCGTAACGACCGTAGAACCCGCGGCGGGTGCCATACATCGCAACATCCGGCGCGAGGTAGACGACGGGCGTCTCGTTGAGGCCGACGTCGAACGCAAGCGACGAGTAGTCGGTCACCAGCACGTCGATGCCGGGGAGCGCAGGGGTGACGTCGTGCATGATGCCCGAGCCGAGATTGCGCACCCGGTTGCTGGAGCCCTCGGTGCGGGGCGCATATTCTTTGACACCCAGCGGGTGCGAGCGCACGAGCAGCACGGCGTCGTGATCGCGAAGCACCTCAAGAATTCGTGCCCACTGCGCCGGGCTTGGCGCGGCGGGGTCGGGCTCGCCGTCGCGCCAGGTAGGGGCGTACAACACGAAGCGCGGGTTATCGCTCGGCAACGGCCCGATTCGCGCGGCAATCAACGCCCGCCCGTGCGCATGACGTTCTTCGGGGGTCATGCGCGAGAGCACGTCGACGCGCGGTTCACCGGTCACCGCGACGCGCCCCTCTGGCAGCCCAAATGCCGACCGCAGGCGCTCCTGCGCGAGGGTCGATGCCGACGAAAGCACCGTAATCCGGCTCGCGGCCCGGCGATACGCCGAGCTGATCATCCGGTGCACGAACTTCACGCGAGGCAGAAACGCAACCCGCATGGTCTCAGGCGAATCAAGCCCCAGCCGCTTCAGCGGAATGCCATGCCAAAGCTGCACGACGGTGGCTCCCGTGACACCGTAACGCGACACGTCACCAAAACCATGGGTCAACACCACCACGCGCGCGCGGGCGGTGCGCCAAAATCCACGAAGTGAACGAGCGCGAACCGTTGGGATGCCGCGTGCCGCCGCAACCCGTGCCTGCTGGGCCGTCGTCACCGCCCACCACATCGGCGCATCGTTGCGCTCGCGCGCGAGCTCATAGAGCTCGAGCGCCCCGTCACCGATTCCGGCCCCACAGCCGAAGACCCATTCGTCATTCGTTCGCGGGATAACCATCGTGGCGAGGCGACCAACTCCGTAGAGCGGCAGGCTCAGCAGCTTTGCCATATTGCCCGCACCGAAGGTAAATGATGCCACGGCGCGAGCCTATCAGCGTGCAGGAATCGGCCCATGCCACACGCGGATGCCGCACGCAAATGTGACCTCGGAATGCACGCGCATTCCGAGGTCACATGTGGATCGACGCGCTGCTCGCGCCGCCCGCTTGGCCCTGACTACAGGCCGCCCAGGGTCACATCAACCGTGTGCGAAGTCGTGCCGCGAAGGTAGGTCAGTTCGACCGTACTCCCAGCCGCGACAGCGCGAACCTGCGCCGTGAGGTCGACCGCGCTGGTGATCGGCGAACCATTGAATTCGGTCACCACATCGCCGGGCTGCAGGCCCGCTTTCTCTGCCGCGCCACCGGGCGTGAGCTCGTGGATGAGTGCGCCCGCGACCGTCGCGTCTGCCTGCGACGCGGCCGACTGCACGGTCGCACCGAGCAGGCCGTGGGTGGCCGCGCCAGATTCGATGATCTCGGACGAGATTCGCTCGGCAACGTTCGAAGGAATCGCGAACCCGACCCCGATGCTGCCAGCTTGGCCCCCACCGGTGCCGCTCGCGGTCGCGATCGCGACGTTGATGCCGATGAGCTGTCCCTTGCCATTGACCAGCGCGCCACCCGAGTTGCCCGGGTTGATTGCCGCGTCGGTCTGAATCACTGCGATGCTGATTCGGTCGGCACCAGATTTCGGTGCGTTCTGGCCAGGAATGTCAAAGAACCACGGAGACCCACCCTCGCCCGGTCCCTGGCTCTCGCCCGGGCTCGGCTGCTTCGGCGCATCCTGCTGCGTGGCACTCGATTCTGGCACCGCAGACGAGGCGATCTCGATGCTGCGGTTGAGCGCGCTGACGATACCGTCCGTCACGGTGTTCGCAAGGCCAAGCGGCGCGCCCACAGCGATTGCGGTGTCACCCACATTCAGTTTGCTGGAGTTCGCGAACTCGATCGGGGTGAGGCCAGAGGCATCCACCAGCTTCAGCACGGCCAGATCGTAGAGCGGATCGAGACCGACAATTTTTGCCGTGAAGATCCGACCGTCAGACGTGGTGGCGCGAATTGTTGGGTTGCTTTCGGCGCCGTCGAGCGTCACGACGTGCGTGTTCGTGAGCAGGTAGCCGTCGGAGCTCAGGATCACTCCGGAGCCGCTGCCTGCTTGACTCTTGCCAGAGACGTCGAGGGTCACGACGCTCGGCACGACCTTCGCAGCGATCTCGGTCGTGAGCGTCGCGGTTTGGGGGTTATTGACGATTGCAGTCGAGGGGCCGGCCGCGGGGCCGGTGGTGCCATTGCCGCCGACCGCTCCCCACAGGGCCGCTCCACCAAAACCAGCGCCACCACCGACGAGGGCTGCCGCAACCAGGATCCCAACGACCTTGCCGGCCTTGCCCGCAGGCTTCTGCGTGGTCGGTGCGGTCGGAGTGGCGGTCGGGTCTGCGGTCGCGTAAGCCTGACCGGCCTGACCGGCCTGACCCGCCGGGCCGAATGAGCTGCCGGGTGCGGTGGCGTAGGCCTGACCTGCTGCGGGGTGACCGCCGGCGTAGTTGTCGTGGGGCGTGGGGTACGACGCTGCGGGGTACTGCGGTTGCCCGTACGCTGCCGACGCGCCAGGGGCACCAGGCTGGTTCGGCTGGCCCTGCGCGACGGGCTGCGGGTAGGCGGGCGAGCCGTACACGTGCGGCGCGGCGGCGCCGGGGGTGGGCGGAGTCGGTTGCGCGGGCGGTGCGGCCGGCGCGGACGCGCCAGGTGCGACAGGATGCTGCGGCACGGTCTCGGCCTGGCTCGCGGCCTGGCTCGCGGCCTGGCTCGTCGCCTGGCTCGTCGCCTGGCTCGTCGCCGGCGGAATCACGTCGGTCGGGGTCCCGTCGGCCGGGAACGCACCGGCCTGCGTGTGCTGCGCGTGCTCGGCGGGCTGCGCGGCGGCTGGTGCCACGTCGGGGGCCGCTACCTCGGGTGTTGGGACGGGCTGTGCCGAGGCATCCGATTCAGCGTTTGAGCCCGTGTTCGAGCCCTCGTTCGGCGTCGAGTCGGGGGTGTTGCCCTGTGTGTCGCTCATTGTGCGCTCCTTCCAAGCACCCTCAGATTGGCGGATAATTCTGTGTGTTTCTTATGTCAACGCTGAAAGAGCGCTATCGGCGGATGATGAAGCTGCCGGGAGCCCCTCATCCTGGGCATCAGCGCGGCGCGATCGTGAATCGCCGAAGCTCGAGTGCGGGGTTTGCGCGGCGCACACGCTCGATTGAATCAAGTCGCACCCTTGCGATCGCAACGTCGCTGCCGGTCCCAATTGTGGCGAGCGCAACGCCCTCCGGATCGACGATCGTGCTGTTGCCAACGCCGATCGGCGGCGGGTGATCGGCCGCCGCCATGTACATCGTGTTCTCGATCGCGCGAGCGGTGATGAGCGTCTGCCAGTGGTGCTCCTTCAGCGGGCCGCGCACCCACTCCGCCGGCACGAGTGCGACGTGCGCGCCGACATCGGCCAAGCGGCGCGTAATCTCGGGGAATCTCAGGTCGTAACACGTCTGCATACCGAAGCGGATGCCTCGAACCTCGAAAGTCTCGGGAGCCTCGAGCTCGCCCGGCTCGACCCAGTCCGACTCGCGTTGCCCGAACGCGTCGTAGAGGTGCAGCTTTCGATAGACCGCGAGCCGGCCCGCCGCCGACACTGCCACGACGGTGTTGCGCACGCGTGTCGCATCGCTTGCGCGCTCCAACAAGCCGGCCACCACGACGACCGCGTGGCGTGCCGCGATCTCGGTGAGCGCCGTGACGAACGGTCCGTCGAGGGGTTCGGCGTGCGCCGCGAGTGAGGCGTCGAACGGCGCGACGAAGAAGCTCGAGTACTCGGGGAAGACGATCACGTGCGCACCCTGGGCCGCGGCATCCGCCGTCATCTCGGCGATGCGAGCGAGGTTAGCCGCGCGATCGCTTGTGGGCGCGAATTGCGCAATCGCGAGGGCGAGCGCGCCGTCTGTTGCGGTGTTCATGAGCTTCCTCCGCGGGCTGGGCCCGTGCCGTGATCAAGTACGTCGACCTTTGGTGCGCTGTCGCGCCGCACGATCAGCGGCACCACGAGCCATGCAACCACGATCAGCATGGCAATCGCGGATCCCGAAATCCAGGCCGCGGCGACGCCGACCACCACATCAAACACAAATGCCACCACCCCAACCAGCAGCAGCGAGACGGTTGCCAGGGCGGCGATCAGTGCAGCGTGCCCGAACGAAACGAGCTGTTGTTTGGCGTGGTGCCGAAAAAGAAAGCGGTGCAGACTCACCGGCGCGAGGGCCAGCACCGCGCTCACACCCGACAGCACCACGAGCACGAGATAGAAACTCCGCTGCCCCTCGCTCAGCAACGAGAAGCTGGCCTGAAACGCGATCGCAAGCAAGAAACCCGTGAGAATCTGGGTGCCGGTCTGCAGAACCCGCAGCTCCTGCAACAGCTCCGCCCAGTTGCGGTCATAGCGCTCGGCAGGCGTCTCGGCACGACTCCCACCCGGCCCCGCGGCCGGCGTCACGAATACATCAGCCATGAGTGTCATCATCGCCGCACCCGCGCATCACTGCAATGATTCAAGAATCACGGATGCCGCTGGCCCTCGATTCGCGTCTTCGCACTTCTCCTGGTAACGTTATCTCTTGTGACGCGGGGTGGAGCAGCTCGGTAGCTCGCTGGGCTCATAACCCAGAGGTCGTAGGTTCAAATCCTGCCCCCGCAACAGATAGAAAGGCTCCTGATCAGGATTCATCCAGATCAGGAGCCTTTCGCTTTGCCCCGGGACATTGCGCCAACGCGCGTCTACTGGAGGTTCGTCGCGATCCAGGCCTGCATCGCCGCCCGAATCCGCTCAGCGTTGCGTTGACCGCCGTACGTCGCGGCGAATCGCTCATCCGCGACATAGAGCTCAGCAAGCCCGGCGTACGCGTCGCGCTCGGGAACCCGGCCTCCCCACTGCTCTGTCACCCAGCGGTGATGTTCGGCGACGAGCGCCTGGAAGCGCGCACTCGTGGGGTCCTCCCCCGAGATCGCAGCGTCGCGGAGCGCCGCGTTGATATCGCGGCTGCGTTGATCGTCGTCGCGGCGCTCGCCCTCGGTCATGCGGCCGCGGCGCTTCGCGCTGCGTTCCCACGCCGGGTCGCCCCATCGCTCGCGCACTTCAGCTTCGTGCTGCGAGTTGTCATTGCCGCTGAACATCTCGTCGATTGTCATGGTCTGGCCTTTCGTTACTGCCGCGAGCGCATGCCGCACCGCGTCAATCTGTTGATTCGTGCGGTCTCGCCGCTGCTCCAAAAGTGCGAGATGCGAAGCGATGACCTCGGCGAATGTTGCCTCGTCGTCGAGCGCCGTGCGAATGCTCGCAAGCGGGAGCTCAAGGGAGCGCAACGACAGGATCCGGTACAGCCGCGAGAGCTCTTGGTCGTTGTAGAACCGATACCCGTTCCCTGCGACGCGCGAGGGGCGAAGCAGGCCGATCTGCTCGTAGTGCCGCAGAGTTCTGCTCGTGACACCCGTCGCTCTCGACACGTCCTTGATCGCCCATTCAGTCATACGCACTACTCTGCCGGTTGACGTAACGGCAGAGTCAAGCCCTTGTGTGAATGGGTTGTCCGGCGCGGTCCCGGCCGCCCTCTGTTGCCATGCCGCGCGCTGTTGGCATGTCGCCCCTCTATTGCCGATTCGCAACGCGTGGCAACATGACCGCATGGGCATCGCGACCTCAGCAGACGGAACGGCAGTCTCGTTTTCGACCACCGGCGACGGGCGCACCGTGGTGATCGTAAACGGTGCCCTCTCTCTGGCTACCGATGCGGCGCCGCTCGCGGACGCGCTTGTGACGACGGGATTCCGCGCCGTGACGTGGGACCGCCGGGCACGCGGCGCAAGCGGCGACCGCACCGGCTCCACCCCCGACGACGAGGTCGCCGACCTTGCCGCGGTGATCGCTGCGGTCGGGGGCACAGACGCCGTGCTGGGCCACTCGTCGGGTGCGGTGCTTGCCCTGTATGCGGCATCCCACAGCGTGCCGACCGGTGCGCTTTTCCTTTCGGAGCCGCCGGTCGACTTCGAGGGCACAGGCTTCGGGCAAGATCTTGCCGACCGCTTGCAGACACTCGTCGATGCCGATCGGCCGGCCGAGGCAGTCGCCATCTTCCAGATCGACGCAATCGGTATCCCCGCCGAGATGGTCGAACAAGAACGCGCACGCGGCCAGCTGGCAGCGCTCGCGCCGCTCGCACAATCGACCGTCTACGACACGCTCCTCACGCTCCGCGTGCGGCAACCGGATGCGGAACTGCTCGATGTCGCTGGCCCCGTCACAGTGCTCCGCGGCGCGCAGACGTTCCCCTTCCTTATCGGGTCGTCCGACCGCCTCGCGGCCGAGATCCCCGGCGCAGAGCTCGTCATCGTGCCCGAGTCGGTCATGCACCGGCCCGATCCGGCCGCGACCGCCCGGGTCATCGCCGACAGGCTCTGACCAACCTTGCGCACACTCAGGGTCGGTATCGTGAGAGATGGATGCTTCGTGGGCCGCGGCATCCAATGCCCTTGTCTTGCGTCCCATTGCCGAGGAGCACAGCATGTCGACAGTTCCTGAACTCATCGCCGAGCTTGCCGCGCTCGAGAACCCGAAGGCCCGCGCCATCAATGAGCGCCATGGCGACGATCACGGCGTCGGGCTCAGCGCCATTCGTGCGATTGCAAAGCGCCTGAAGACACAGCACGAACTCGCGATCGAGCTGTGGGCCACCGACGACACCGCGGCTCAGCTGCTGGCGCTGCTGGTGTGCAAGCCGAAGGAGTTCAGCGCCGACCAGCTCGACAGCATGTTGCGTGAGGCCCGGGCGCCGAAGGTGATCGACTGGCTGGTGAATTACGTGGTGAAGAAGAGCCCGCACAGCGAAGCGTTGCGACTGCGGTGGACTGCCGACACCAACCCCACCGTCGCGGCCGCTGGTTGGGCGCTCACGACGGAGCGGGTGGCGAAGCGGGCCGATGGACTCGACCTCGCCGGCCTGCTCGACACGATCGAGGCCGAGATGCAGCCGGCGCCGGATCGCCTGCAGTGGGAGATGAACCATACGCTCGCCCAGATCGGGATCAGCCACGTCGATCAGCGCGATCGCGCAATCAGCATCGGCGAAGCCCTCGGGGTGTTGAAGGACTACCCGACTCCCCCGAACTGCACGTCGCCCTATGCGCCGACGTGGATCGCGGAGATCGTCCGACGCCAGACCGCGGGTTAGGCGCCGCTGCGCCCCGCCGCTGCGCGCTGCCCCGCCCTATCCCGCTCACCCGTCGCAATGTGTCACTAAAACCCCCGAAAGCGACAAAACGCGACGGGGGAACGAGAGGGCACGCCGCGCCCGAACGAAAGGACGCGCCGCGCGCGAACGAGAGAACGTGCCGCGCGCCCGAACGAGACAACGCGCGGAAACGCGCAAGGGCGCGGAGCAACATATGTGCTCCGCGCCCTTGCGCGTTGTGTCGGTCGACTACTCGCCGTTGAGGGCCAGCAGCTTCTCGACAGCGGCTGTCAGCCGCGCATCTGCCGCACCGAAGGCTGCGAAGTCGCCCGCCTTCAGCGCCGCATCGCGGTCTGCCATTGCGACGCGGGCCTCTTCGAGCGCCTGCGACATCGCGTCACCCGAAATCGGCGGGCCAGGTGTGGGCTCGGGCGTCGGTGTCGGTGTGACGCCGGGCTCCGCGGGATCGACCGGGACCACACCACCATCACCAGCGCTCGCACCGGAGTCACCACCGAAGAGCGCATCGAGCGCCTCATCGAGCGTGTCCTCGAACGCGATCTTCTCGCCGAACGCGACCAGCACCTTACGAAGCGCCGGGAACGACGTTTCACCGGACGACTGCACGAACACCGGCTGCACATAAAGCAATCCGCCACCAACAGGGAGCGTCAGCAGGTTGCCGTTGAGCACCTGCGTCTGGCCCTGCTTCAACAGGTTGATCTGCGAGGAGACGTTCTGGTCAGAGTTGAACGTGTTCTGCACCTGCCCCGGCCCCGGCACGGTCGGGTCGGCGTCCAGCGCAAGCATGCGCAGCTTGCCATAGTCCTTGCTCTTCACGCCGGCGGTACTGCCCGCGTTCGAGTCGACCGCGAGATAACCGGTCAAGACGTTTCGTGACTCCGTGCCACTGGCTGCCGGGATGAAGGAGCTGAACATCGAGAACGTCGGAACGTCCTGGCCAGGCATCTGCATCGTGAGGTAGTACGGCGGCTGCAGTTCGGTCTTCGTCTGCGGGTCCGGCGGCGTCACCCAGCGGTTGTCGCTCTGGTAGAACGACTGCGCGTCGGTCACGTGGTACTCACCGAGGATCGAGCGCTGCACCTTGAACAGGTCGGTCGGGTAGCGCACGTGGCTCATGAGATCTGCCGACATCTTCGTGATGGGCTCGATCGTGGTCGGGTAGACCTTCTGCCACGCCTTCAGCACCGGGTCTGCCTCGTCCCACGCATACAGCGTCACCGAACCGTCGTATGCGTCCACAGTCGCCTTGACCGAGTTGCGGATGTAGTTGATGTTGTCAACAGCGATCCGCGGGGTGACGTTTGTCGAATCGGCGATCGCGCGCTGCAGGCTGACCGTGTTCGAGTACGGGTACGACGCCGAGGTGGTGTATCCATCAACAACCCATACAATGCGGCCGTCGACGACACTCGGGTACGGGTCGTTGTCGAGCGTGAGGTACGGCGCCGCCTTCTGCACGCGCAACTTGGGGTCGCGGTCATAGAGAATCTGCGAATCGTCGTTGACGTACTCAGAGAGCAGGATGTCGGTCGACTGGAACTTCAGCGAGTAGAGCAGGCGCGGGAACATGTTGCCGATGCTCGGTCCGCCGTCGCCGTCGAACGTGGTCTTCGTTTCGGTCGAGCCCTCTTCACCGCGCGGGTAGTCCATCTCGAGCGGCTTTGAACCCTCGGGGGCGCCAACGATCGAGTAGAGCGGCGAGTTCTCACCGAAGTAGACGCGCGGCTCGAACTTGCCGCGATCGCTCAGCGTGCCACTCGTGGGAATGTTGCCCTCGACGTACAGCGGGTACCCATCGCTCGAGCGCTGGTTGCCGTATGCCGCGACCAGGCCGTAGCCGTGGGTGTAGACGACCGCGGTGTTCTGCCATGTCGCCGCACTCAGGCCGCGCTGGTTGAGCTCACGCACCGACACCAGGGTGTCTTGCACCTGGCCGTTGAGCTCGTAGCGGTCAACGTCGAGGTTCTCGGCGAACGCGTAGTACGGGCGCACCTGCTGCTGCTGGCGAACCGTGGGAGGGATGATCGCCGGGTCCATGATGCGGATGTTCGCAGTGGTCTCGGCGTCGTTGCGCAGCGTGCCCGCGGTCGTGTCAACGACCGGGGTGAACGGTTCTTTCTTCATCTCAGACACGCCGTATGCCTCGCGCGTCGCGTCGATGTTGCGCTGGATGTATTCCTGCTCATACGCGAACTCGTTCGGGCGCACCTGGAAGGTCTGCACGATGTACGGGTAACCGATGCCCACGACGATGGCCGAGATGATCAGCAACGCGGTGCCGATCAGCGGGAAGCGCCAGCGGCCGATGATCGCGGTGATGAAGAACAGGATCGCGACGATCGCGGCGATCGCGGCAAGAATGGCCTGGCCGGGGATCACGGCGTTCGCGCCGGTGTAGTTGGCGCCCGTCATGCCTTCGCCGGTCTGCACCAGCGTCAGGTAGCGGTCGAGCCAGAGGCTGACGGCCTGCACGGCGAGGTAGAGGCCAGCGATGATTGCCAGCTGGATGCGCGCAGACTTCGAGATGCGCAGCTCACGCTGGCCGGCGCGCACGGCGCCGTACAAGTAGGAGACGAGCGCTGTGACGAGCAGGCAGACGATCAGGACGGCCGAAATAAAGCCGAGCGCCGCGCTGTAGAACGGCAGCGCAAACATGTAGAAGCCGGTGTCGACGCCAAACTGCGGGTCGACGACGTCGGTGGTGACTCCGTTGAACCACAGCCACGTGGTCTCCCAGGTCGACGAGGCCGCGAAGCCGGCGAAGAATCCGAAGAAGACGGGGATGCCCCACATCGCGAGACGACGGAGCGGCTCGATTGCTTCCTGGTAGCGGCCGAGCTGCGAACTCAGCCGGGCGTAGACCGGTCGCATCCGGTAGGCAAGCTGAATCGCTCCCCAAACCGGCAACGCCATGGCGAGGAATCCGATCACAAACATCACAACGCGGGCGACCCACTGTGTGATGAGCACTGATTCGAATCCGAGCTGGTCAAACCAGAGGAAATCAGTAAGGAGGTTTGCAGCGAAGAAAAACGCTATGAGAAGGGCCGCGATAATCCCGAGCGAAACGGCGAGAACCCTTCGTGTGCGGGATTGAGGCTGCGGCCTGGGCGGCGTCGTCGTCGTGGTCACCTGGCCATCTTAGACGGGGTGTATCTGTGGATCCGCTTAGCGTGCCAAGACGGCGTCGCAGCTGGGAAGCGTATCGAGGTCACCTTCGCCACGAAGGCCGGCCATCACCGCGAGTGAGTCGTCGAGGTCTTCAACCGCGAACACCCGCAACCCCTCGGGCACATGCCCGACGACTTCGGCGCAGTTGACGACCGGTGCGAGAAAATACTCGGCGCCGGCACCGCGCGCACCAAAGAGCTTTTGACGGATGCCGCCAATCGGCCCAATCGTCCCGTCAGCGGCGATCGTCCCGGTGCCGGCAACGTTCTTGCCCCCGTTGAGTTCGCCCGGGGTGAGCGTGTCAATGATGCCGAGCGCAAACATCTGTCCCGCGCTCGGGCCACCGACGTTGTCGAGCTGGATCGTGACGTCGATCGGGAAGTCATAGTCGTGGGTCATCCCGACACCAATGCGCCAGGCACCGTCGGGCGACGACGTGTCAACGACCCAGGTCGGCGTCAACTCGACCTCGCGCTGCGTGCCGGCTCGGTCGATGACGAGTTGCAGGGGCGCACCCGCGCCGTCCTGGATGATCTCGCGCAGGCGATCGTTCGTTTCGACGTGCTCGCCGTTCACGGTACGCACGATGTCGCCGATTTCGAGCACACCCACCGAGGGTGAGCCGTCTGCGATGCTCACGACACGAACCTGGGTAGTGACGTCATAGTCGAGCGCGAGCAGCGCGGCTGCGATGCCGTCCTGCTGCGAGTTGACCATGTCTTGCGCGCTCATTTCTTCGCGCTGCTCGGTGGTCTGCTGCGGCGGGAACACCGAATCGAGCGGCATGATTGCGCGTGATGGATCGAACCAGGCAAGCACCACCTCAAACCACGAGGGCTGCTGTTCGCGATTGCCGCGCACCTGAACGGTGGTCAGATCCAGCGTGCCGCCGGTCGGGTACGACTCGGCGCCCGCGACGCTAATCAGCGGGATCTCCTTGCCGTCACTGGTGGGCGCGGTGCCGAGTGTGTCGAACACGGGCCCGGGTTGTTGAATCACCGAACCGGTCGGCAAGAACGACATGCCCGCAAGCGCAAGCAGCGCGACGGCGATGGCCGTCGTCCCGACGCGCATTCCCCGACCGGGGCGGCGGCGTCGCGTCGGGCGCACCTGTGGCTGCTCTGGGAAGAGTGGTTCGTTCCCGCCGTTGTCAAAGAGCGTCACGGCGCCGCCTTCCGGTCAAAATCAATGAGTTCGCTGCTCGCGTTCGCGATTGGCTTAAGGCCTGCGACTCTCTGCCAGCAATCCTGCAGGCCAGTGCCATTAGCGTAGAGGGCACGAGGGCCAAGACCCTGGGAGGCGGCTGACGTGAGCGACGACGACAAGAGTCCAGAGGAACAGTTTCAAGAGATGCTGCGGCAACTCTTGGGCGGAGACACGAGGGGGCTGAACGGCCTAGGCGGCATGCCCAATTTCGACCCCGAGCAGCTCGCAAAGTTGACGGGAATGAACATCGATCCCGCCACCCTGGCGCAGCTCATGCAGCAGATGCGTGGCGCATTCGCCTCGGGCGGCGACGGCATTTCGTGGGATCTCGCCAAGACGCAGGCCCTCGGCATTGCCTCTGCGGGCGGCCTCAGCGTGAGCGACGCCCAACGCGCCGAACTCGACGCTGCACTGCACGTTGCGGGGCTCTGGTTGAGCGAGGCGACCACAATTTCCGAACTCGCGAGCGAGCCGACCTTGATCACGCGTGCGGAGTGGGTCGAAGCCTCGTTGCCCGTGTGGTCGGAGGTGGCCGAACCCGTCGCAACGAGTATTGCTGACGCGCTCACCGCCACGCTGCAAGAGCAGTTGCCCGAAGAAATGCAGGGCATGGTGCAGGGCGCGGGCCGCATGATGCGAAGCATCGGTGGGTCGCTGTTTGCCACGCAGCTCGGTCAGGTTGTGGGCCAGCTGTCGCTGGAGGTTGTCAGCGGGGGCGATGTCGGCATCCCGCTCCTCCCCACCGGTACCGCGGCGGTCCTTCCCCAAAACCTCGAAGCCTTCGGCGCGGGGCTTGAGATTCCGCTCGACCAGATCGCGCTCTTTGTCGCTGCGCGAGAGCTTGCGCACGCTCGCCTGTTTCGCCACGCGAAGTGGCTACGGCTGCACATGATCTCGTCGATCACCGAGTTTGCCCGAGGCATCCACGTCGATACCGACGCGCTCGAAGACCTCGCGGGCCGCTTCGATCCCTCGCGCCCCGAAGAATTGCGGGAAGCCCTCGAAAGCGGTGCGCTGTTGCCTGGCCGCACCGAGGCACAAGAAGCAACGCTTGCCCGGCTCGAGAACATGCTCGCAACCGTTGAGGGCTGGGTCGATGTCGTCACCGCAGATGCAACGGCCCGACTGCCGAAATCGACCGTGATCGCCGAGGTCGTGCGCCGCCGCCGTGCCGCCGGCGGGCCCGCCGAGCAGGCGTTCTCGTCGCTCGTTGGGCTGCAGCTGCGTCCGCGGCGACTGCGCGAGGCAGCCGCGATGTGGCGTGCGATCACCGACGCCGTCGGCATCGAGGCCCGCGACAGCCTCTGGGACTACCCAGACCTCATGCCCACCGCAGCCGACATCGACGACCCGACCCGCATCATTGAGAGCCTGCAGGCACGACTCCGCGGTGATGCGCCCGTCGCTGACGAAATGGATGACGCGATCGCACGTCTCTTGGCCGGAGAAGACCCACGTCCTAGCGAGGGCGGCGCAGACACCGCCGGTGGCGACCAGCCAGGTACTGACTCTGGCGGTGGCGCACCCGACGACCGGCCCGACCCCGCTCCCTCGGCATAGGTCGACTCTTCCTCCACACCCACAGCATCGGGCCGCACCTTGGCCTGATGCTGTGGACACCGCCCACCCATCGCACGGAGCCCGCAGACTCGCTGCATGACGATCATCTTGCGGCTCGACCCGGTACTCCCCGCACTGTGGCGTTCACCCGACGTCCTGCAGTTTGGGACGCAGGCGGTCGTCACTCTTTCGCCGGTCGAAGCCTGGCAACTTCGCCTGCTGCATGAGCTTGCCGCCGGGTTTCCCGAGTCGGCGCTGATGGTGTGGGCGGACATCCTTCGCGTCGATCCCGCGCGGGTACGCGGGTTTCTCAGCGGCCTCGCGCCTGCGCTGCTGCGCGTCGATCCCGATGTCCCGGTGCGGGTTCCACGCGTCGTGCTGCACTCGCCACGGGCCGCACACGATGCGCGAATGTTGGCCGCTGTGCGCAGCGTGTGCACAGATGCAGGAATCGATGTCGTCGAGGCGTCGCATGCCGGCGGCGTTCGGGGTGCGGGCGATACTCGTTGGGCCCGCCGAGTGGCCGGCCCTCACGCGGCTCACGACACCGCGTCCGGCGCGTCCGCCGCGGGCACGCTCGTCCCCGGTGCCGAGACCGCCGATCTGGCAATCGTGCTTGCGCATCACGTTGTCGACCCGCGCACGAGCGCGGCGCTCCTCGCGGCCGAGGTCACGCATCTCCCGGTGGTGATGACGTCGAGCGGCGTGCGCGTGGGCCCGGTGGCGGTGCCCGGGCAGACCGCATGCCTGCACTGTGCAGAACTGCACAACATCGACCGTGATCCATCGTGGCCGACCATCGCCACGCAACTGCTCGAACTCGTCGCGCCCACTCCAACCGCCCTTGTCGCAATAGAAGCGGCAGCGCTCACCGCACGTTTTGTCGCAGCGGCGACCGCGAACCGCACGAACGACCCGGTGGTGTGGGGCGCGTCCGTCAGCGTCCGCGCGGAGGGCGCCCACCGCGAATGGCGACGGCATCGTCCGCATCGATCGTGCGGATGCCTGTCTCTTGCACAAAACGCGACACATCCCGTGGCCCTCGTCCGCCAAAACGTGAGAACGACAGCGACAGCGATGCGCGTGCCCGCGTGACGCCGACGTATGCGAGGCGGCGTTCCTCATCGATCTGCTCGGGGCCCGAGGCATACGAAATGGGCAGTTGTCCCTCGGTCATCCCGACCATGTGCACGTGCACCCACTCGAGCCCCTTGGCGGCGTGCAGGGTCGAAAGCGTGACCGTGCGGCGGGTGGGTTCGTGGTGGTCACGCTGACGGGCCTGCAACTCATCGGTGAACGTCCGCAGGGTGGTGCCGCTGGCCGCGTCTTCGGCAAGGCGCAAGATCGCCGCGCGGGCTTCCCACGAGTCGCGAAGCGCTCCCCCGGCCGTGGGTGGTTCGTCGGTCATGCCGAGCGAGCGCAACACATCGCGCACGTCACGCACGAGGTCTCCCTGCGAGGGCGCCACCGAGGCACCGCGCAATGCCATCACGGCTTGGCGCACCTCGGGTATATCGAAGAACCGTTTGCCACCCAACACCGTGGTCGGCACGCCTTCGGCCGCGAGCGCACTGTCGAAATCGAGCGACTGGGCATGCGCCCGGTAGAGCACCGCGATGTCTTGCGGTTGCGCACCGGCGCGAAGCTGGGCGCGGATGCTACGGGCCACTCCCGCGGCTTCGGCCGCGTCGTTCGGATACGCCGTGACGGTCGCAGTGGCGGGCGCGGAGGCGCCGCTGCCAGCGACGGCGCCAGGGTCGGTCGGCTCGATTGCTCTCACGACTGCAGGCGACGCCTTGAGCTCGAGAGCCCCGGCGCGGCCCCGCATCAGCGCGTTGGCGGTCGCCACGACCGGCTCGCTCGAGCGGTAGTTGCGCTCCAACCGCACCACCCGGGCCTGCGGGTGCGTGTGCTGAAAATCGAGAAGGTACCGCGAATCGGCACCGGCAAAGCTGTAGACCGTCTGGCTCGCGTCGCCAACGACACACAGATCAGTGCGGTCCCCCAGCCACAGCTCGAGAAGTCGGTTCTGGAGGGGCGAGACATCCTGATACTCATCGACCGTGAAATGCCGGTACTGCTCGCGCACGGCGGCCGCGACGCGCTTCTCAGCCTCGAGCATCCCCGCGCAGGCAAGCAGCACATCTTCGAAATCGAGCGCCCTGCGTTCGTCCTTGAGCTTCTCGTATGCACGCTGCAGGTCAACGAGCGCGTCGATCGGCAGCCGGGCCGCCGGCGGGCGCCCAGCGTGCGCGTACTGCTCGATGCTCCGCATCGTGGTCTTGCGCCATTCGATCTCGGCGGCAACATCGCGCAAGGCTGCAGTGTCAAGCCGCAATCCGACCGTGTCAGACGCATGCGCCAGCAGACGCACCTTGTTGTCGACGAGCGTCGGGGCAGAATCCCCAGCAACGGTCGGCCAGAAATAGTTCAACTGCGAGAGGGCAGCGGCGTGAAATGTCCGGGCCGCGACACCGTCAATGCCGAGTGCGCGAAGTCGTCCGCGAAGTTCGCCGGCCGCCTTTGTGGTGAAGGTCACCGCCATCACGCGCTGCGGCGAATACGTGCCGGTATCCACGCCATAAGCGATGCGGTGCGTGATCACGCGCGTCTTCCCAGTGCCCGCGCCCGCCAGCACGCAGACGGGCCCCCGCAGGGAGAGTGCGGCTTCCCGCTGTTGCTCGTCCAGCCCGGCGAGCGCACGCTCGCGCAGATTGGTCACAGGGGCGCGTTACCCGAGTGCCACTGGTCGATGAGGCTACGGGCAACCGAAGCGGATGCCGGAATCCTGATGTCGCCGTGTCCGGCAATGGCATCGTCGAGGTCTGCACGGCTAAACCAACGCACGCTCAGGATCTCGACGCCATCGGCGCGTGCGGCCTCCGCATTCGCCGCGCGTGCAAAGAAACCAACCATGATCGACTGCGGGTACGGCCACGCCTGCGAGGCGCTGTACTTGATGTCGACGACCGAGACGCCTGCCTCTTCGAACGTCTCACGCACGACGGCACCTTCGAGCGACTCGCCCGCCTCAACAAAACCGGCGAAGAGCGAGTAGACGCCCTTCGGCCAGAGGGCGTTGTGACCGAGCAGGAGGCGGTCTTCGTCATCGGTGATAGCAACGATCACAGCCGGATCTGTGCGCGGAAAGTGCTGGCGGGCGCAGCCGGTGCAGTGGCGTGACCAACCGGCCTGGCGCAGCTCCGTCGGTGACCCGCATGCCGGGCAGAACGGCGCAACGCGGTGCCAGCGCGCAAGCGCAACAGCCGTCACACCCAGATCTGCGTCTTCGGCAGAAAGCTCGCCGCCGACGAGGCGCATTTCGCCCCATGCGTGCGGCCCGGTCAGCTCGGACTGGTCGCCGACCGCCGCGAGAAGAATGTGCGTGCCTGCGGCATCCCGACCCAAATAGCCGGTGAAGGCAGACGGCGCAAACCCGGTCTCTGCAACAGACGCAAGAGAGAGCGTCGGGGTCGGCGCGTCGGTGAGCGGGACGCTTGCCCCGTTGACGACGAGCACCCGTGTTGCGGGATCGGCGAGGAGCTTCGTCATGAGCTCAGGATCTTCGCGCAACTCGGCGGCGCGGTCACCCACAACCCGCGACAAAGGCGCATGGGTCGTGGTCTGGTCGGGGCGCTGCTCAACGGTCATCGACAACCTCTTTCACGGGCGTGGCGACGTTGGACAGCTGTGCCGCCGACCTACCCTAGGGGTATGACTCGCTCACCGTTCACTCTAGCCGCGTCGGTGACGCAGGCGCTGCCCGGTGCGATGGTTATTGCTGCCGGGAGCCTCACCCAAAACTCGGCAGGTCGCTACGATTCGGCCGTCGCGCTGCTCGCCGACGGCACCAAAGTCGCCGTTCGCGCACCCGCCGACGCCGACGCCGGGCGTGAACTCGCCGCTGAAACACTGGCTCTTCGCGCCCTCACGGTCGGAGCGCGCTCGCGACTTGGGTTCGGCGCGCCGACGGTGCTGGGCGAGGCGGGGCTTGGTAACGCCCGCGCCCTCGTCGTCGATTTTTTGCCCGGATACCAGGTCGATGCCGCGTACATCCCGGCTGGTGACGGCATCGCGCCGTCGATGGGCCGCGCGATCGCCGCAATCCACTCGTTGCCCACCTCACTCGTGCGCGATGCGGGTCTCTCGTCACGTACGCCCGAAGAGTCTCGCACCGCGGTGACCACGCTGCTTGAGCACGCGATGGCGACCCGGCGATTGCCCGCTGCCCTCGCGGCCCGCTGGCGCGCGGCCGCCGAAGACGATGCGCTCTGGGCGTTCGAGCACGTGGTCGTGCTCGGCAGCGCGGGCGCGACATCGTTCCTCATCGAAGACCACGAAAGCGGTCCCGGGGTCTCGGGCATCCTCGGCTGGCACGGCCTCGCGGTCGACGACCCGGCGCTCGATTTACACTGGGTCGCGTCTGCGCCCGAGGCGTCTGCCGATATTTATGCGGGCTACGCCGCCGGGGCGTATCGCACGCCTGACTCTTATCTGCATGCCCGCGCGCGGATGTACGCCGAGCTCGAGTTTGCGAAATGGCTCGTCCACGGCCACGAGTTGCACCGCGATGACATCGTCGAAGACGCTGTTTCATTGCTCGACGGGCTCGTCGCATCGGTGCTGAACCACCAGCAGCCGCCACTGACCGCTGCCCCCGCCGACCTCGATGTGGCCGCCGTCGAAGACCTCCTCAACCGGGTGCCGCTTCCGACCACCAGCGCAGCCGAAACCTCGTTTCAGACCGATGCCTACAACCCCGACATGCTGTCGCTGTTCGAGGCGAGCGAACTCGAGCGCGCAAACGAGGCGCTCCGGTCACAGGGTGGCGGCAGCACCGCAGCCGATGCCGCGGCCCCCGCTCCTGCCGAGCATGCCATGCACGACCCCGACGGTGAGACCGGAGTTATCGAACTCGATGCAGACCTCGCTCCGGGCCCCGGGGTCGACACCGCGGTTGGCGCCCACGCAAGTGCCGAACTTGGCGACCCCACCGCCAGCAGCGAGTTCGACAATACGTCGACGGCACCAGTAACCGTCATCGCGTCAGACACGCCGGTCGGCAGTACCGGCGCCCACACAGCGGGCGACACAGACACCGAGGACGACGACGAGTTTGCCGGCGAGGCCGACCGTGCGTCCCAGGCCGCATTTCGCCGCTGGGGCGCAAAACCCTAGGAACGCGAGAACTCGCTCGCTGCCGCTAGTGCTTGCCGCCACTGCGCCACGAGCGACGCCTCGGTGACAACCTCGGTGCTCCGCAGCACCAGGTCGTCGGCCACGTAGTACAGCACGACGTCGATGTCTTCCAGTGGAATGCCCCGAGCCTTGTGATAGGCGAGCCGGTAGAGGGCGAGCTGCAGCATCCTGTCGGCGATGTCGCGCGCGGATTTTGGCGCAACTCCCGTCTTCCAATCGACGATTTCTATGCGCCCACCGTGATCTTCGCGCCGATACGCCGCGTCAATCTTGCAGATCACGATGTGCCCGGTCGAGTCACCAATGTCGGCACCCAGCACAAAGTTGATCTCGGTTTCAACCTCGAGCGGTTGCAGCCCCGCCCACTCGGAGGCCTCGAAAATCTCGCGGAGTCGCCCGAGGTCTTCGAGGTCGTTGGCCCCCACGCCGGAGTCTTCCTCGTGATCGTCGTCGCTCTCCCACAGGGTTGCGTCGAGTGACGCGGCCGCGCCAACGAGGCCTGAACGGCGCTCGACCCAGGAGTGGAACAGCGTGCCGAGCCGGGTCTGCCGGAACGGGCGCTCGGGCATGGGCCGCGCGATCTCGGCCATCACCGCGCTCGGGTCCGTGACAAAATCTTTGAAGCGGGATGCCGGTACCCGCGCTGGCGGCACGACCGCAGCGCCCTCATGCGCGTTGCGTTCTACGAGCAAGAGCGCGATGTCCTGGCGCAGTGGCCGCTTCGCCTGCTCCGCCCCCGGCACCGTCGACGCGCGCATGCGCTCGGCTACGGCACGCGCCGCGCCACGAACCGCACTCCCCCGTCCGGCAAGCGGATCGTGTGGCCATGCGGCCGTGCGCTTCGCCGCACCCTCCGGCGGTTCAAGCTCGGTGCTCGCATCGGGCAACACCATGTCGGGGAGCGTCTTCTCGAGCGCGACCAGGTAACGGCTCGGCGTGCGCGGTTTCTTCTGGCCTCCCCAGCTTGAGCCGGTCAGCAAGAGCGCCGCCTTCGGCCGCGTCACAGCAACGTAGGCGAGCCGGCTCTCTTCTGCGTAACCGCGCTCCTTGTTTGCGCCATCAAACACCGGGAGCTCGCGGCGAATATCTTGCTGGGTGTTGGCAGTGCGCCACGGAAACACCGGAAGCACCCGCGCGTCGCCGCGCAGTTCGTATGGCAGTTCACCGAACGACAACCAGCCGCTTCCCGACGGTTTGGTCGGAAACTCGTCTTCGACGAGCCGCACCACCGCCACGGCGTCCCATTCCAGCCCCTTGGCGGCGTGCACGGTCAGGAGCTGCACCGTGCCTTCGTCGGGCTCGTCAGAGCGTTGCGATTGCAGCTCGTCGCTGGCGGCCACATGATCGAGCCAGCCCAGCAGGCTCGCCAACGTGCCCATTTCGTCCGCAGCGAGAAACGCTGTCACCTCGTCAACAAATGCGCGCAGTTGCGCGGTCGCTGCACCCGCGCGAACCCCGCTTGCTTCATTCGCGCCGAGCTCGATGTCGAGCAGAAGCTCGCGTTCGATCTGGCCGATCAGGTCGGCTATGGGCAGGGCCGACCCGCGTCGGAGCCGTGCAAAGGTGTCGCCTGCATCAGCCAGCCGCACCCGCGCTTCTGGGCTCAGCCCGACGAGCCAGCCGTGATCAGACGCTTTGCTCGAGACGAAGTCGAGCGCGTCGATCAGACTGAACCCTTCGTCATTGCCAGCAGACGCGCGCAGCTTCGCTTGCAATGCCGCATCGGGCATCTGCAAGGTCGGGCCTGTCGCCGCGAGCCGCTTGGCGATGTCGCGGAGCGCGCGCATATCGCGCAGCCCGATGCGCCAGCGCGGGCCCACGAGGAGCCGAATGAGCGCCGAACCGGCATCGGGGTCGTGAATCACACGGAGTGCGCACACAACATCAACGATTTCGGGCATTGTCAGCAACCCGCCGAGACCAAGCACACGGTGCGGCACGCCTGCGTCCGAGAGTGCGTCGGCAAATTCGGCCATCGTGCGCTTGGTTCGAAACAGGATCGCCGCGGTCTTCGCGTTGGCCGCAGAAGAATCACCATCTCCCGTAAGCCCAAGCTGATCGCGCATCCACCCGGCGACGTGCGCCGCCTCCCGCGCGGTGTCTTCGGCAAAGGCCACCTCGACCTTGCCTCGGCCTGCGCCCGGCCGCGGGCGCAACTCGGGCAGCGGCACGGCCGTCGCCGCGTTCAGCGGTGCCAGCAGCGTGTTGGCAACGTCGAGGATCTGCTCATCGTTGCGCCAACTCGTTGAGAGCGTCAACGTCAGCCGATCACCGCGTCGCGGACTCGTCTCACCGCTTCGCGGGGTCGCAATGCCACTTCGGATGCCCCCGAAATCGGTGTGAAATCCTTCAAGGTTCGAGGCGCTTGCGCCTCGCCACCCGTAGATCGCCTGGTGCGGGTCGCCAACCGCCATCACACCCATCCCACCGAAGAGCGCGCTGAGCAGCCGTGTCTGCACGACCGACGTATCTTGGTACTCGTCGAGCAGCACGGCCCTGTACCGCGCCCGGATCGCATCGCGCACGCGTGGAAAGCCTTCGACGACCCGCACGGCATCAGCAACCTGATCGGCAAAATCGATGACCCCGCGACGGCGCTTCTCTTCGTCGTAGCGGTGGGCGAGGTCAGCCAACAGCCCGAGCGGCGCCACGGCGGCGGCCGTCTTGACGACCTCTGCGAAGCTCGTCTGTTTGACCTCGCTTGGCAGCTCGGTGATGCGCTGAAACTCTTCGGCGATTCGGGCGACATCGCTGAGATCGGCGAGATTATCTGCCGCCGCTCGAGCGATGCCGAGCACGGCCGAAACAATTGATGAGAGCGCGCGCTCCAGCCCCACCAAACGTTCGTCGTTTGAGGCAAGCACGACGCGGCGCGCCAGTTGCCATGCCGCGGCCTCTGAGAGCACGGCAGAGTCTGGGTCACGCCCCAGGAGCACGGCGTTCTCCCTCGCAATCTGATCGGCGAACGAGTTGTACGTCGACACTGTGGGGCGATCGAGCAGGTCGAGCCCGGAACCACCGCTTGCTGTACGAAAATCGGCGATGCGCTGCATCACTCGGCGCGACAACTCCCCCGCTGCCTTGCGGGTAAAGGTCAGGCCGAGCACCTCCTGCGGCGCCACCGCCTCGTTTGCAAGGAGCCAGACCACGCGATTGGCCATCGTCTCGGTCTTGCCGCTGCCCGCGCCCGCAACCACCAGCACTGGGTCGAGGCCCGCCTCGATGATGCGCACCTGTTCATCGCTCGGGCGCGGCAACCCCACAAACGCGGCGAGCTCGATCGCCGGCCATTTTGGCGCATCGCCTGCCCGCTGCGCGGCTGCCTGCGGCGACTGTACTGCCGTCATCGTGCGCTCACAGACTTGACCGTGTGGATCAGGCACACACCAAAACTGTGCGGGTCTGTGCAGTGTTCCTCCACCCTCGCGACAAATTCGCTCCGCGCCATGCCTCGGGCCAGCTCACCGAAGAGACTCGTGAAGCCTTCGGCGCTTTCTGCATCGAGTGGATCCTGCGCGGGCGTTGCAACACTGTTGCTGGCGGCCGTGCTGTTGTGAACGAGCAGCAATTGCGCGCCTCCCAGTGCCGTGTCTTCGGTGCCGTCAATCGCGGCACTCAGATAGGCCAGTTGATAGCCCGCCAGCTGCAAATTCTCGGCCACCCCAGCATTAGTGCGGCTCTCGTTCTTGCCGGTCTTCAGGTCGACAATCATCACCGTGCCATCGGCAAGGCGTTCAACCCGATCTATGAACCCGTGCACGACGGCGTGTCCGGCACGCGCCCCGCCCTGTCCGCTGCCCTCGTCCGCCGACTGCTGGCCGGGCTCGACATCACCATCAACATCAACCAGCGGAATCTCAAACCGAAACTCGCGTTCGCTGCCGAGCAACGTGCCCCCGGCGGCGACGAACTTTCGAAGGTAACCGTCCAACCGCTCGATCATCCGTCGGGCAGTGATCTTCGAACGCCGCGAGAGCCACGCCGCATCAAACTCGAGCTCGTCCCAGCGGTCTTCCACCACCGCCCACATCGCTTCGGGATCGCCGCCTGGCGTGAGTTCCATCGCACTGTGAATGAGCGTCCCGACCCCGGTCGACGCATTGCGCGTGTCGCCGCCGAGCTCACGCACTGCCCAGTCGACCTCGCAGGTGCGAAAGGTTTCGAGGCGCGAAGGCGACACCGGCACGTTTTCGGTCGCGAGGTCGCGAAGCGGCGCGGTGTCGGTTGCCGGACGGACGCCGTACCAGGATTGCGGGTCGGCCCCCGCGATGCCCTCACCGGCAAGCTGTGCAAGCCAATCGACGGTGGCATCCGCCGACTCGGCCCCCTCGGCCTCCCCCTCGCCGGCCCGGCGTGCGGGCGACGTCAGCGAGCGTCGCAGCTGCGCGACGACACCCCGAAGGGTGAGCGGATGCTCCGCCGCATCGTCGCGCACAACCTGGGCTCCAGATCCGCCACCGGTGAGAAGGCCAACGAACACGCTCGGCGTCGCATCCTCGCCGTCGACCGCCGTCACGATCAGACGCGAGTCCGCCCGCGAGATCGCTCGGGTGAGCAGCCGAAGCTCGTCGTGCATGACCGCGCGCCGATCATGCGCCGCCTCGGCCGGGGCGTCGCCCGCGGCCTCGCCACCATCGCGGAGCGCTTCGGCAAGTGCGTCAGTCTCGAACAGCGTGCCGCGCGCTTTGAGGTTTGGCCAGACCCCGTCTTGCAGGCCGGCGACCACGACCGTGTCGAACTGCGTGCCGAGCGCGGTCGCCGGGGTCATCACGGTGACCCGCTCGGCGATGGCTGCCGGCGCCAGCGTGTCATCGGGCACATCGGAGTCAAGCACCCGCGTGATAAACGCGGCCGGTGGGTCGAACGACTGCCTTTCGACATGCAGTTTTGCGGCTGCGAAGAGCGCGACCAACGCGTCGAGTCGTTGGTTCGCTTCTTCTCCACTCACACCACCCGCGGCCGCCTGGCGCCGCCATTGTGGCCCGACCTTGCTGGCCGACCAGGCCTCCCACAGCAGTTCATGCACGGTGCCGCCCTCGGCCGCAACGCGGTGCACCTGCCGAAGCCCATCGGCCAGCCGCGCCGCACGCCTGCCTTCTGGCGTGTCGATCGCGACAAGCCCCGCCCGCTCGGCGAACGCCACGCGCAAGAGCTCAGCCGCCGGCCGGTCACCACCCGCGACAAGCTCTTCGCGCCGCAGCGCCGCACGAAGCCGGCGCATCGTCACCGGGTCCATCCCGCCCAGCGGGCCGAGCAGCAGCGCCGTGATCGTTTCTGCGTCGACGGGCTCTTCGGCAAGCCCGGCACGGATGTAGTTCAGGATGCCGCTCACCGCGTCGTCTTCACGCAACAGCCGCGCGACCCCCAACGTTCCGGTCGGCACCTCACGCGAAGCGAGCGCGCGCTCGAGCCCCGCGACTTGGCGCTTATCGTGGGCGATGACCGCCATCTGACTCCACGGCACACCGTCGAGGAGGTGCCGTTCACGGAGGCGGCGCGCGATGATGTCGGCCTCACGCGTCGTCGTGGCGGGGGCGTGCACCTCGACCGCACCGGGCACGCCAATCCGTGCGGGGGCCGCGAGCCGGTGGTGGAAGGTGCCGGTCACACCGATGCGCTCCGAGACGGTACGCACGAGCGCCCGCAGCTCGCCGTTGCCACGGTGCGCGTACCCAAGCACCCGGCGCTCGACACCAACGGCACGCCCGAGTCGATCGAGATAGTCGGGCGACGCACCCTGGTAGGCACCGGCACCCACATCCGGGTCGCCAAATGCCAGCACCGACATCCCTCGGCGGCTCAGCGCCGTGAGCAACTGCACCCCCGCCAGCGTCAGCTCTTGCGCGTCGTCAACAAGCACCACCCGGAGCGCGGCGATCGCCCCAAGCACGCCTGTCTCACCGCTCGCCGCCGCGTCACGAACAATCGCAGCAGCCTCCCGCACCAACTCGCTTGCGTCATAGTGGCCGGCGCGCAGTTGATCGCGCACGCGGTCATAGTCTTCCATGAATGTGCCGGCCGCCCTCCACGCCGCAACACCGTGGGTGTTCCCGAGCTCGCGCAATTGCGCACCCGCAAGCCCGCGCTCGCGGCACTCCGCCATGAATGCGCGCAACTCGCCACGAAAGGCCGGCACGCGGCGTGCCGCGGGGGGCACCGCCGCACCCCAGGGGTCGGCCCCACCTTCTTCGACATCGAGTTGTTGCCCCTCAAGGAGGTCGGCGATGATCGAATCTTGTTCGCCCGCAGTAAGCAGCTTCGGAGGCTGTGAGCCGCGGTGCACGTCGCGGCCGCGCACGATTTGAAACGCCAACGAGCCGAGCGAGCGGGCAAGCGCGCCGTTGCTGGCGATCGCGATGCGCACGGCCAGCCGGTCGCGAAGCACGGTTGCCGTTGCACGCGAGGGTGTGACAACCATCACCTCGTCTGGTGTGACCGCGCCCGTTTCGAGCAGCCACGCGACGCGTTCTACCAGCGTCGTGGTCTTGCCTGTCCCCGGTGCCCCAAACACCACGCCCCCGGCCTCGACGGGCAGGGCAAGCACCGCTTGTTGCGAGTCGTCGAGCGCAAGGCTACGCTGCTCGATGGGTGCGTCACGCGCGATTTCGATCACGTCTCTCACGTTATCCGCTGCCTCGGACATTGCCCCCAGACGAGGCGCGTGCGTACCGAGTCGCCCGTGTTCGCCACCAGCGTGCACGACTGTGGCCTTCTACGGTCGTCGCGTCCGGGGCGTGTCGTAGGCTGGCCTGGTGCAGCCGCAGGTGGCGCACGCAAGCGAAAGGCACCGTCCGTGGAGATCCGAATCGGCATCGTCAACACCCCGCGCGAGCTCAACTTTGAGACGAACGACACAGCAGAAGCTGTGCAGGCTGCGGTTGCCAAGGCGCTCGAGGAGCGCACCACTCACCTCACGTTTACCGATGCCAAGGGCAACACGATGATCGTTCCGACCGTCTCGCTTGCCTACATCGAGCTCGGCGCTGAAGAGTCGCGCCGCATCGGCTTCGTCGTCTGACATGCTGATCCTCCTGCCGCTGGTTGTCGCGGTCGTGCTGGGGATTGCCATGCACTACGCCACGCCCGACCCGCATGGTCGTGGCGTCGTGCTGGTGCCCGCCATCTCTACCGCGGTCGCCGCGGTGGTCTGGGGCACCATGACGTGGATGGGCTTCGCAGACACCAATTTCTGGATCTGGCTCGCCTCGGTTGTGGTCCCGATCATCGTGACCTACCCGATCTCGCTGTGGATCGCGGCGTCTCGGATGTCGCGCGACGCGGCTGAGCGCGCACGCCTCGGCGTCGTCTAGCAACAGGCGTCATCTAGCAACAGGCTTCGTCTAGCAACTGGGCGTCGACCCACCGGGCGTCGAGCAAGAGCCCGTCTCCCGCAAGAGCGTGCTCGCTACGCGGCGAGCCCCATTGCGTCCATCCGGCGAGCGTGTGCGGCGATGAGGTCGGTGAACACCGGCTCGACAAGTTCTTCGTCTTCACGATCGAGCGCACCGCCCGAACTCAACGCGGTGCGCGCCACGAGCAGCGTGTCACCAACCAAACGACGCCCCCACAACGCGAGCAGTGATCGCCACTCCTTGTCGGCGACGATCTTGGCGCCGAGGATTTCGACGATCGCATCGCGATCGTCGTCTGCTTGCAAGATACTGACGACCTGCTGGCCCGTAGCGCCGTAGCTGTGCGCGAGCGCCACGTAGAAATCGTCGAGCATGCCCGCGGTGATGTGCACGCTGAGCATTGTCTCTTCGGTGCGGCGACCATGGGTTGCGCGCCGAAAGGCGTCGAGCGGCTCACGAAACGGCAGCATCAGCGCCGTTGGATCGCCCCCGCGCGCGCGAATAAGTGCGACGAGGTCGCGGTGCTTGATGTAGGCCGAGCCTGCGGCGCGCGAGAGCGATTCTTTCTGTTCGAGCGCCGGTGTCGCCGTGATCAGCTGACTCAGCGTCTCGAAGTAGCCAAGCTGTAAGTAGGCTGCCTGACCGAGAAAGACGTCGATCCCGGGGGCGAGTTCTGCGAAATCGATCTTCGTGGCACTCGAACTTGCATCTCGAGAGCGCACCGAAAGCGCACGACCCGTCTGCGGGCGCTGCCAGAACCACTTCACCATGCTGCTCAGCCTAGACCGGGCCGTTGCGCCCGCGCGGAAGCATCTTGGCGACTTGCGCCGCTTCCCACACGAGCTCAGAGCGACGTCCGGTATCGTTGCAGGTACCCCTGGCGTTGGATCGGGGGTCCCGCGCCTGTGACTTTATCGATGTGGCGTGGATCACATCTTCATAGGCGGCCATCGCCGCCAGACAGGTATTCATACTGTGACGACGTTCGCTGAACTCGGTATTGACCAGGACATCGTCGACTCTCTCGCCTCCAAGGGCATCGAGTCGGCCTTCCCCATCCAGGAACAGACCATCCCCCTCGGGCTTCCCGGCCAAGACATCATCGGTCAGGCCAAGACCGGTACTGGCAAGACGTTCGGCTTCGGCATCCCCGTCGTTCAGCGTCTTGGGCTGAACCCCGAACCTGGCGTCAAGGCGCTCATCGTGGTGCCCACACGCGAGCTGTGCGTGCAGGTCTTCGAAGACCTCGAGCTGCTCACGAAGGGCCGCGACACGAAGGTCGTCGCGATTTACGGCGGCAAGGCCTACGAGGGTCAGATTGAGCAGCTCAAGGCCGGCGCGCAGATTGTTGTGGGCACGCCCGGACGACTGATCGACCTTGCAGGCCAGCGTCTGCTCGACCTCTCGAACGCGACCGAGGTTGTGCTCGATGAGGCAGACAAGATGCTCGATCTCGGCTTCCTCCCCGACATTGAGAAGATCTTCCAGCGTGTGCCGGCCGTGCGCCACACCCAGCTGTTCTCGGCCACGATGCCCGGCCCGATCGTCGCGATGGCCCGCCGCTTCATGACCAACCCCGTGCACATTCGGGCGACCGACCCCGATGAGGGCCTCACGCAGGCAAACATCGAGCACCTCGTCTACCGCGCGCACTCGCTCGACAAAGACGAGGTCATTGCCCGCATTCTGCAGGCCGAAGGCCGCGGCAAGACCGTGATTTTCACGCGCACCAAGCGTGCCGCCGCTCGCCTCGTCGACGAGCTGACGGACCGCGGATTCAACGCGGCTGCCGTGCACGGCGACCTCGGTCAAGACCAGCGCGAGCGCGCGATGGCATCGTTTAAGGCCGGCAAGAAGGATGTCTTGATCGCCACCGACGTTGCCGCCCGCGGTATCGACGTCGAAGACGTCACCCACGTGATCAACCACACGATTCCCGAGGATGAAAAGGCGTACCTGCACCGCGTCGGCCGCACCGGCCGCGCCGGCCGCACCGGCATCGCCGTGACCTTCGTCGACTGGGACGACCTGCACAAGTGGGCGCTCATCAACCGCGCACTCGAATTCGGTCAGCCTGAACCCACCGAGACCTACTCGTCCAGCCCGCACCTGTTCACCGACTTGAACATTCCGGCTGGCACGAAGGGCCGCATCTCAACCGCGCCGAAGGCTGCGGCATCCACCACCGCTCCCCGCACCGAATCGCGCCCGCCGCGCGCCGAGGGCGAAGCCGGCGGTCGCACCCGTCAGCGTCGTCGCACGCGCAATGGCGAGAGCGACAACGCGAACGGCGAGGGTGCGGCGGATGCCACAGCCACAGGTGCCGGCACCGCGGCGTCCGCCGAGGCGAACGCCGCCCGCCCCGAGGGCGGCGGCACGCACGATGGTGGCGGAACCGAGCACCACGACGGCAAGTCGGCACCTCGCCGCCGCCGTCGCCGCGGTCCTCGCACGGGTGGCGTCGCCCAAGTTTGATGATTTGTGACCCGAATTGCACAAATCAGTGCATTCGGGTCACACAATCGCGCCATAATCAGGATTGACGGAGCGCAACCCCTGCGCGCCGCGGCATCGGCGCCGATCGGTGCCCTCTCCCCCAAAGGAGCTCTATCTTGCTACGCATGGCTGTCGAATATCAGGGATTCTGGGCGTCATTTGGCGACCTGATCTGGTGGTTCATTTCGGCGTTTGTCTTCATCGCCTACCTGTTCGTGTTGTTCTCGATCATCATGGACGTCTTCCGCGACCACAAGCTCAACGGCTGGTTCAAGGCGCTCTGGATGATCTTCCTCGTCTTCGTGCCCTTCCTCACCGCCATCGTTTACCTGATCGCGCGCGGTCGCGGTATGTCGCGCCGCAGCGCCGAAGCCGCGCAGGAGATCCAGCAGGCACAGGAGCAGTACATTCAGAGCGTCGCCGGCTCGAGCCCGGCCGACGAGATCGCCAAGGCGAAGGCCCTGCACGACGCAGGCACGATCTCGCAGAGCGAGTTCGAGGCACTCAAGGCGAAGGCCCTGCACGGCGCACCCGCCGCGACGCCGACGGCATAGCCACAACACCCTCGCGACATCGGTCATGACGCGAAGCGCCCTCTTCTTCTACGCGAAGACGGGGGCGCTTCCTGTTGCTTGGGCAATAATCCGTTCGACCATCTCATCCGTGGTGGTGAATTCGCCAGGCTGATTCGGCTTGCCCGTGCCGTGGTAATCGCTTGAACCGGTCACGATCAGGTCGTGCTCCCGGGCCAGCTGGCGCAAGGTGCGCTTGCCCTCGTCGGTGTTCTCGCGGTGGCCGATCTCGAAACCGCCAAGGCCAAGGCCAATCAGCTCACGCAACACGCCCATCGGCAACATGCGACCTCGCCCAGCGGGCACGGGGTGCGCGATCACCGCGACGCCTCCGGCCTCATTGATCAGCGACACGGCGGTCGCCGGATCGGGCGCGTAGTGCGAGACGAAATAGCCGCGGGCGGGATGCAGAATCTCGTTGAATGCGGCCGAGCGATCGTGCGCGTAGCCCCGGGCGACGAGCGCGTCAGCGATGTGCGGCCGACCGACCGTTGCGCCATCCGTCGTCTGCGCAAGCACATCGTCCCAGGTGAAGTCGTAGTCGCGACCAATGTTCTTCACCATCGCCTCAGCGCGGCCAATACGTGAATCGCGGATGCGATCGGTCGCGCGGCGCAGCCCGGCGTGCTCCGGGTCAATCAGGTACGCAAGGATGTGGACGCTCCGGCCTTCGTGGGCCGCGCTGAGCTCCATCCCAGGAATGAATGTCACACCGAGCGCTCGTGCTGCATCGCCGGCTTCGGCCCACCCGCTCGTCGTGTCGTGGTCGGTGAGCGCCATGGTGCGCATTCCAAACCGATGCGCCGCGGCGACGACCTCGGCCGGCGGCTCGGTGCCGTCGGATTGCGACGAGTGCATGTGCAGGTCGGCGGTGCCGAATTCTTGCCGTTGCGGCGCGTCAGAACGCGGGCCCTCAGGCCCAACGCCCGCTCGTTGCGTATCCATTGCTTCGACTGTATCCCTTTGCTCTGCTACCGGATCACCCACGCCCAAACTGCGTCGGCGAATGCCGCGCCGCACGCCGCATTCGAGGGTTTCCCAGGGTGCTCGCCTAATGTTCAGAGAGTGTTTCGACTGCTGGGGGCCCTCATCACGGTGCTCTTTGCGATCGCTGTTGCGGTTGCCACGTGGCCACAGTTCTTCCGCCTCGAGCACACCTTTCCGTTCGCACAGATCGTCGCGCTTCGTGGCCCGCTGACCGCGCTTCTGCTGGTGACCGCACTGGTCTTTCTCGTGTTTTCGCTCGCACGTCCGCTTCGCGCCTTCGCGCTGTCGATGGCCGCGATCGCCGTGATCGGTGGCGCGGCGAGCGGCGGAATCATGTTCGCTCGCGGGCTCGGCGCCGACACACTGCCCGCGCAGACCGAGACGTCGCTTCGCGTCATGACGTGGAACACTGCCGGCGAGGCGACGTCCGCTGGCACCATCGCGAGCGCCGCGGTCGCGATGGACGCCGACATCCTTTCCCTCCCCGAAACCAACCAGTACTCGGGTGAAGCCGTGGCGGTCGCGATGCGCGATATGGGGCGGCCGATGTGGGTGCTGCACGTGAATCTGGCCCCAGAAGTCAAGCAGGGGCCGGATGCCTGGACCACAACAATTCTGATCTCGCCCGAGCTGGGCGACTATTCCGTGATTCAGTCGTCGGTGGATGGCTCGAGTAACACGTCGATCGTGCCGAGCGCCGTCGCGATGCCCGTCGATGGTGATGGGCCGATCATCGTCGCCGTTCACGCGGTTTCACCGCGCGAGGGCTACATGCAGAAGTGGCGCGACGACCTGCTGTGGCTCAGTGACCAGTGCGCCGCATCAAACGTCATCATGGCCGGCGATTTCAACGCCACCGTCGATCACATGTCGGCATTCGGTATCAATGGTGGCGTGCTCGGAAACTGCCGCGACGCGGCCAGCGACAGCGGCAACGGCGCCGTGGGCACGTGGTCGACCGATGTGCCCGCGCTCATGGGCGCGCCCATCGACCACGTGCTCTATTCGACCCACTGGGTACCCACCGGCTCAGTGGTCTTGCGGTCGTTCGATCAGACCGGAAGCGACCACCGACCGCTCGTGGTGCAACTCGAACCCGTCGATGCGCCAACTGCCGGCGCGAGTGTCGGTGGGTGATGGCAGACTGAGGGCATGAACGCCTCCGAGTCAGACGCCACCAAGGTCACCGTCACGAACCGCCGCGCGCCGTTCCCCGGTGGGTTCTTGCGCACGATTTCTGAAGGCTGGGCAGAACGTCCCGCGCTTCTCCCGGCCCGGCGTGAGCAGGCCGACTACGCGGCCGCCCGCCGCGACGCGGTCTCAGCCGCGTTCCCGGGCAAGCGACTGGTGGTGCCCGCGGGCGAGACCGCGGTGCGCAGCAACGACACCGATTACGCATTCCGCGCGCACTCGGCGTTCTCGCACCTCACTGGCTGGGCATCCGACTCCGAGCCCGGTTCGATGCTGGTGTTCGACCCCACCGAGAGCGGCCACACGGTCACCCTTTACTTTCGCGAGCGCGCCGACCGCCACACCTCAGAGTTTTACTCCGACGCGTCCATCGGAGAATTTTGGATCGGGCCGCGCCCAGCACTCGCCGACGTCGCCGCAGAGCTCGGCATCGACACCGCGCACATCAACCACTTTGCCGCCAACGACGGCGAGCTCATCGTCGGTGCCGACGCCAGCCTCACGCAGTTTGTCTCCGAGCTTCGCTTTGTGAAAGACGCCTACGAAATCGCACAGCTACAGCTCGCCGTCGACGTGACGGCGCGTGGGTTCGACGACATCATCGCCGACCTCCCCGCCGCGATCGCGCACCCGCGCGGCGAGCGCGTCGTCGAGGGCGCGTTTTACGCCCGCGCGCGTGCAGACGGCAACGACCTTGGCTACGCGACGATCGCGGCATCCGGCCCGCACGCCTGCTACCTGCACTGGACCAGAAACGACGGCGTCGTCGCACCGGGCGACTTGATCTTGATCGACGCTGGCGTCGAGGTCGACAGCCTCTACACGGCCGATATCACCCGCACCCTGCCCGTGAATGGCACGTTTAGCGACGTGCAGCGCAAGGTCTATAACGCGGTGCTCGAGGCTGCCGACGCGGCCTTCGCCATCGCCAAGCCCGGCGTAAAGTTCCGGGCCGTGCACGACGCCGCGATGGAGGTCATCGCGGCCCGCACGGCCGAATGGGGGCTCCTGCCGGTCACCGCACACGAAGCGCTCGACGCCGACAACGGCGGCCAGCACCGCCGCTATATGGTCCACGGCACGAGCCATCACCTCGGCCTCGACGTGCACGACTGCGCGCAGGCCCGCCGCGACATGTACTACGACGGCGAGCTGAAGGCGGGAATGGTGTTCACCATCGAACCTGGGCTCTACTTCCAGGCCGACGACATGACCGTGCCCAGCGAGTACCGCGGCATCGGTGTGCGCATCGAAGACGACATCTTGATGACCGAAGACGGCCCCGTCAATCTGTCAGCAGCGATTGCACGCACGGCCGATGACGTCGAAGCCTGGGTGCAGCGCGGGCTGTAGGACGAGCGAGCGCCCGCTCCGTACGACTCAGAGCCTTGCGCACGGCTCAGCTCGCTGCGTACGGATCAGAGCGCTCCGTAGGGCTCAGAGCGCTCCGTACGGCTCAGAGCGTTGCGTCTGGTGCCGCGCTACTGACACGCGCCGAGCTGCCACCGGGAGCCCCGGCACCCGCGTTCGGCAAGCGTTCGCCATACTGCGGCGGCTCTTCAGCCGCGGGAGGCTGAGGCGCCGCAGGGGCGTCTGCCGGCGCCGGTGTAGGCGCAACTCCGGCGCCAGCGCCCGGGTATGCGTCGGGCGTCGCGTGCCGCGCTCCGGCCGGGCGAACTGCAGAAGCGGCACCGGTGTTGTGCCCTTCCAACACTCCGCGTGCCTTGTGCACGCTCGCGGCGACGACCGTGACCTCGTACTGTTCGGCGAGGACCTGCGTGAACGAAGCGTAATCGCGGCGGCGTCGCACAAATGAATAGCTGAGCAGGCTCATGAGCATGCCGAAAGCGATGCCCATGAGGAGAACACCCGCGAACAACTGCAGGGGCGCATCCGGCATACCAATCGCCACGATCGCCGCGAAAAACACGCCGAGGAGGGTGCCGTTGATCGCACCGGTGCGTGCGGCCGAACCCCAACCGAGCTTGCCGGTCACGCGTTCGACCGAGCGAAGCCCCGTGCCGACGATCGTGATGTCGCGGGCTGGGACGTCACCCGCGACCAACGTGCTCACAGCTTTTTGCGCACGGACATAGTCGCCGAAGGTTGCCACAACTTCGCCTGCTGGCACGTCTGCAGCCAGCCCGCGCATCCGCCCGTTTCCCATCATGCTCATGGTGCCATTGTCCCACGCACCAGGTGTAAGGGGCCTGTGCCCCCTGCCCTCGGCGCCGCCGTGCGACGTGGTCGAGCGGTTCTGTGCGTGGCCCCGCGATGGGCGCACTAATCTAGACACGTGAGCACGCAGAGGGTTTTCGTCGCGCGCCTGATGGGGTGCACCGTCTTCGATCCTGCCGGTGACCGTGTCGGCAAGGTGCGAGACGTGATCGTCGTGTACCGCAAGAGCCACCCCCCGCGCGTGGTCGGCCTCGTGCTCGAGATCCCTGGCCGCCGCCAGGTGTTCGTTCCGATCGGCCGCGTCACCAGCATCACGAACGGTCAGGTCATCACGACCGGACTCATCAACGTCCGTCGCTTTCAACAGCGGGGCGAAGAGGTACGGGTGCTGGCCGAAATGCTTGGGCGCACCGTGCACTTCGCGGATGGCTCGGGGACAGCGGTCATTGAAGACGTCGGCATCGAAAATGACCGGCTTGGCGAGTGGGCGATCAGCCAGCTCTTCTTGCGCAGGCCCAAGGCCGGGGCATCCAGGTTCTCAAAGGGACCAACCACGTTCGCGACGTGGGCGGAGGTGCACGAGCAGCAGGCTCCAGGGCAGGCGCAATCGGCGGAGCACCTCATCGCGTCGTACTCAGAACTGAAGGCCGCCGACCTCGCAAACACCCTCCTCGATCTTCCCGAGGGGCGCATGCTCGAGGTTGCCGACGAGCTGTCTGACGACCGCCTTGCGGATGCGCTCGAAGAGATGCCTGAAGAAGACCAGGTGCACATCCTCCAGCAGCTCGACGACCACCGCGCCGCCGATGTGCTCGATGCAATGGAGCCAGACGACGCGGCAGACCTCCTCGGTCAGCTCCCCGAGGGCCGCCTCGAACAGCTGCTCGACCTCATGGATCCCGACGAGGCCGAAGACGTCCGCATGCTGCTGCGCTACCACCCCGACACCGCGGGCGGACTGATGACCACCGAGCCGATCGTGCTCTCGGCCGACTCGACCGTTGCCGAGGCGCTCGCGATGATTCGCCGCCACGAGCTGCACCCGGCGCTCGCCGCCGCGGTGTTCATCACGCTGCCGCCATATGAGACACCCACCGGGCGCTTGCTCGGGCTGGTGCACTTCCAGCGCATGCTGCGGTACCCCCCACACGAGCGGCTCGGCGCGATCATCGACGAAAGTGTCGACGCGGTGCCCGCCACGGCGTCTGCCGCCGAGGTTGCCCGCATGCTCGCGAGCTACAACCTCGTCTCGGTGCCGGTGGTCGACACCGCGAACCGCCTCGTGGGCGCGGTCACGGTCGACGACGTGCTCGACTTCTTGTTGCCCGAAGACTGGCGATCGCACGACGATCACCCGCAGCATCCACCACTGCACCTTGCAACCCCTCGCCCCATGGGCCCGACACCGGAACGACGGCAATGATGGCGCGCTCGCCCCGCGGGGTCAGCTTCGATGCGCCCCGCAGCCTCCGGACCGGCGTGCTCGGGCGCGGCCCGCACCAGTCGCGCGACCGATTTGGGCGTTTCACCGAGTGGGTCGCCCGCAAGATGGGCACCCCTGCGTTTCTGCTCGGCCTCAGCCTGTTCTGTGCGGCATGGCTCGCCTGGAACACGCTCGCGCCGATCTCGATGCGCTTCGACTCCGCGGCGAACGGCTTTACGGCACTGACCCTCATGCTCTCGCTGCAGGCGTCGTATGCCGCACCGCTCATCCTTCTCGCACAAAACCGCCAGGACGACCGCGACCGCGTGCAGATCGAGCAAGACCGACAGCGTGCCGAACGCAACCTCGCCGACACCGAGTATCTTGCGCGCGAGATCGTCGCCCTGCGCATGGCACTCGACGGTGTGGCGACACGTGATGTGCTTCGCCAGGAGCTCCGGACGCTCCTCGAAGAACTCGACCAGCGCGATGCGACGAAGGCCGCAAGCGAGCACCAGAACGACCAAGAACGACCCGGAACAGCCGGCGGCGCGCAATGACCAGCGCAACGGCCGACGACGTTCGCCGTGCGCTGACCGGGGTCATCGACCCCGAGATCCGCAGGCCCATCACCGACCTCGACATGGTCGGTGACATCGTCGTCGAGTCAGGACATGCCCGCGTCGACATTCGTCTGACGATCGTCGGCTGCCCTGCCGCAGATTCGATCGAACGAGACGTGGATGCCGCAGTCCGAGCGGTCCCGGGCGTCGCCGCCGCAACGATCAACGTTGGCGTCATGACCCCCGACCAACGCCGCGCGCTCACCGAGCGTCTCCGCGGCGGCCGCGCGGCCCGCGTGATGCCGTTCGGGCCCGATTCGCTCACCCGCGTGATCGCCGTCACGAGCGGCAAGGGTGGCGTCGGCAAATCGACGCTGACCGCCAACCTCGCCGTCGCGCTTGCCGCCCGCGGCGTCCGCGTCGGTGTGATCGATGCCGATGTGCACGGCTTCTCGATCCCCGGCCTCATGGGCCTTGTGCACGATGGCGCACCCGCGACCCCCACGCGCGTTGGCGAGCTGATCTTGCCGCCCGTTGCACACGGGGTCAAGGTCATCTCGATCGGGATGTTCCTGCGTGCGGGCGATTCGGGCGCGGTGGTCTGGCGCGGCCCAATGCTGCACCGCACGCTGACCCAGTTCTTGGAGGAAGTCTTCTTCGGCGACCTCGACATCCTGCTGATCGACATGCCCCCGGGCACGGGCGACATGGCAATCTCGGTGGGGCAGATGCTTCCCCACGCCGAAGTCGTCGTCGTCACGACCCCGCAGTCGGCCGCGGCCGACGTCGCGGTTCGGAGCGGGCTCGCCGCGGGCAAGACGGGCCAGCGCGTGGTCGGGGTGATCGAAAACATGGGGCCGTTCACGCTGCCCGATGGCACCGTGATGTCGCTCTTTGGCGAGGGCGGCGGCAACGCCGTGGCGGCGGCGCTGTCAACAGACGACGAGGTCGTTCCCCTCCTCGCATCGGTGCCACTCAGCGTCCCTTTGCGAGAGGGCGGCGACGATGGGATGCCGACGGTCCTGGCACACCCCGAAGACCCGGCCGCGCGCGTGATCAGCGCCCTCGCCGACCGGCTCCTCACCAGCGGTCCGTCACTCGTCGGTCGGAAGCTCCCGCTCAGCACGAACTAGGTGAGGTTCGGCCGACTGAGGCGCGTCAGCCCACAGCCGATGCCGGACCGGTCAGGTTGATTCCGAATCGAACGGCGGTGGGTTCTCGGCCGAGAATGCGACGCGGGTGGCCGCGGCATCCCGAATCGTCTTGCCAGCCACGGCCGTCGCGGTGCCCGAAGCGACGGCAGCACCCGCCGGCGCGAACGGGTTCGCGGTCGGGGCACTCGACCCCGGTGCATCGTCGAGGAACGCTTCACGAACAATCCGTCGCGGGTCGTACTGACGGGGATCGAGCTTGCGCCAGTCGACCTCGTCGAACTCGGGACCGATTTCGTCACGCATGCGAACGCGCGCACCCTTGAGCAGGTCGCGGCCCTTGTTGAGCAACTGCGCGAAGCTCGCGGCAAACTGTGGCAGTTTGTCGGGACCGATAATGAGGGCGGCAATGACTCCGATCAAGATGATCTTCTCGAAGCTCAGGCCAAACGACATGACAGAAGTTTAGCCGCAGCGGCTGAATGACCGCGCCGATTCCCCGGCACGCCTGCACTGTGAACGGCCCACGCCCGCGTAACCTTGGGCACGGAGGATCCCCATGGTCTCGGAACACGCCGCAATTTGGAAGTTCGCGCAAGAATCGGTCGTTGAACCGGAGCACATTGCGCGCGCTCGTCAGCACGCCCTCGAACTCGGCGCCGAGCCCATCGCCGCCTCGATCGGTTCGCAACTGGCCGTCATGGCGGCGGCAAGCGGGGCGCGCAACATCGTCGAGATCGGCACCGGCGCCGGCGTTTCAGGCCTGTGGATGCTGCACGGCTCGCCGTCGGCTGTGCTGACCACGATCGACAGCGAGCCGGAGCACCTTGCGGCCGCTCGCCAGTCGTTCCTCGACGCGAAGATCCCCGCGGCACGCACCCGCTTCATTACGGGACGCGCGGCGAGCGTGCTCCCGCGCATGAACGAGGCTTCATACGATCTTGTGCTGGTCGATGCCGACCGCGAAAACGTCATCGAATACGTCGAACACGGTCTCCGTCTGGCACGCGCCGGCGGCACGGTGCTCGTCCCACGCGCCCTGAACGACGGGCGCGTCGCCGACCCGGTACAGCGCGACGACATCACCCGCGCGCTGCGGTCGCTCATTCAAGAAACCCAGCAGTCCCCCGCCGTCATCGCGGCACTTTCGATCGTGGGCGACGGATTGCTGCAGCTCACCAAGGTCACCGCGTAGCCGCGTAGTCACACCATGCGCTCGCAGGCGCCACGCACCACGTCCAAGCGCGTCGCCGCGCCCGCGTGTCATGCAGAATGCAAAAAAGGGCTGGTCCCCACTTTCGTGGAAACCAGCCCTTTGCACTGAAGTCACTGGCTATGCAGGATTAATAGCTCCTGCAAGCACGTCGTGAAGTTCCTTGGCTTCGGCGTCGTTCACTGAAACGACAAGACGACCGCCTCCTTCGAGCGGAACCCGCACGATGATGAGGCGACCTTCTTTCACGGCCTCCATTGGTCCGTCGCCGGTCCTCGGCTTCATGGCTGCCATCTGTGGCTCCCTTTCGTCGCGAATGATAGTTCCATTATCCCTTGTCGCGCGCCGCTCGGCGAACCAGGCCCCGATCGAGCCACAATTTTGCGACTTATGGCACCTGCCAATAGGCGGTGCCGACCCCATACATGAGCGCAATCCAGCACCACTGGCCGAGCACACACGCCACGAATACTCCCCCGCGCCACCACGGAGAACGCGGCACGGCGACCGCGCCCCACAGCGGCGAAAGCGGAAAGAGCAGGCGAAACACGCTCGACTGTGGGAAGAACACGGCGAGCAAGTACACGATGTATGCCGCGGCCCACAGCCGCACCTCGACCTGCAACCGCCGCACGCATGGGAGCAAGAGCAGCGCGGCCGCCGCACCACCCAGCAGCAACGCCAGCACGACGTACCCCGTGACGGCGCCCAGGCCCCACGCTCGGCCGAACCAAAATTCTGCCCCCTGCACCCATGCCGAGAACGGGATGAATACCCCCTCTCCCACCCACGGCCGCCGCCAGGCAAGCTCGGTGGCGAGGTACGCCCCTGCATCGCCGGTGGCGAACCCGACGATCACCGGCCATGCAAACCCAACCAGCGCCGAGAACAGCCCGAGCGCCACGATATGCACGATCTGCGTGGGAGGGAGCGGATCGCTGCGCCGGCGCATCCATCGCCAAATGCCATACATCGCGAGCATCAGCGCGAATGCCAGCACGCCGGGACGAGTGAAACCCATGAGCGGCACGAGCAGGTAGAGCCAGCCAAAACGCCGGTGCACGACGCACCAGAGGGCGAGCAACAACCAGAGCAGCGCGAGGGATTCGGCATAGCCGACCTGAAACATTGCCGCCATCGGGCCGCACGCCAGAAAGATCACTGCCCAGGTCGCTGCCGAGCGGTCGAGCCGCTCGCACATCAGGCGATAGAACACGAGACACGCAAGGTAGCCGCTGAGCAACGAGATGAAGAGGGCGCCGGCGCCCCACACCCCAAAACCCACCCACTTCGCAAGATATGCGTACACAGGCATGAACGCCCACGCGTTCTCGACAACCGCGCCATCGACGCCAGTTGGCAGGGTGAGCGGATACCCCGACTCCGCGATCAACCAGTACCACTGTGCGTCCCACCCCAGCACAAAATCGAACACGCTCGGGTTCGGGCCATGGCGCGAGCCCGGGGCCGCGAATGCTGCCACACCGAGCATGATCGCGGTGGTGATCGCGCGGGCGCCGAGGTAGATCAGCGCGACGCGCAACGACGCCGGGAGCCCCCGCCAGCTCGCACGCAATGGCGAGGAGGTGGCGTGGGCCGGAATCTGCGGACCCGTCAACGACCCGTCAGCCACGACCGCAGACCACGCTCGACGTCGTCGATCTGGGCAACAGCCACCTGCTCGTGGTCGTGGTGGGCGAGGTGGGGGTCGCCCGGACCGTAGTTGACGGCGGGGATCCCCATGGCCGAGAACCGGGCGACGTCGGTCCAGCCGTACTTGGGCTGGGGCACGCCGCCCACGGCAGCGACAAAGTGCTGGGCGATCGGCGCGTCGAGCCCCGGTCGCGCACCCGCCGAGGCGTCGATGACTTCGACCTCAAAGCCGTCGAACACCCGGCGTACGTGCTGCTCGGCCTCGTCGACCGAGCGGCTCGGGGCAAACCGGTAGTTCACCTCGACCTCGCACAGGTCGGGAATCACATTGCTCGCGACGCCGCCGTTGATGCGTACGGCGTTGAGGCCCTCGCGGTAGAGCAGCCCCTCGACCTCGATCTCGTGCGCGCGGTACTCTCCGAGCCGCTCGAGCACGGGGGCCAGCTTGTGAATCGCGTTCTCGCCGATCCACGACCGCGCCGAATGCGAGCGCACCCCGCGAGTGCGCACGATGACGCGCAAGTAGCCGTTGCAACCGCCCTCGACGGTGCCGTTTGAGGGTTCGCCAAGAATTGCAAAATCGCCGGCAAACAGGTCCGGGCGGGTGCGCGCGAGCCGGGTCAGCCCGTTGCGCTCGGCGTCGACCTCTTCATGGTCGTACCACATCCATGTCACGTCAAAGAGGGGCTCACGCAGCTCGTGCGCGAGCTTCAGCTGCACGGCAACCCCGGCCTTCATATCGACCGTGCCTCGCCCCCACAAGAACGGCTCACCGTCGACCTCGATGTCGCGGGTTGGCAGGTTGTTGTTGATCGGCACCGTGTCGATGTGCCCGGCGATCACGACTCGCTGTGCACGCCCGAGGTTTGTGCGCGCGACGATCAGGTCATCATCGCGGTAGAGCTCCAGATGGGATGCCCCGGCCAGCGCCGCGAAGATCGCATCGGCGAGCGCCCCCTCGTCGCCAGAAACGCTGGGGACATCGCAGATCCAGCGCGTGATATCGAGCGACGAAGCGGTCAAATCCAGGGGTGCGGCCATGGTGCCGATCATATCGAGCGATGCCATGTGCGTCGGCGATCCACCGCAGTTCGCTAACGTGGGCACATGACCGCGCACACTCAGGCCTGGGGTTCAGGACTTGCCACCACCACAGCGAAGGGTGTCGAGCTCGACACCTGGTTCTCGCACGTCACGCTGGGCCCGCTGCCCGCAGGCCGCGACCGGTGGATCCTCCCGTCGGAGCTCGAAGAGCTCGCCGTCCCCGATCCTCGCCGCGCGGTCACCCTCGACGCAGTGATCGTCGAGATCGACCTCGCTTCTGCGCCGACCAGCACCCCCGACGCCTACCTGCGGCTGCACCTGCTCTCACACCGCCTCGTGCGCCCGGGCGAGATCAACCTCGACGGTATCTTCGCCCAGCTCCCCACTGTCGTGTGGACAAACGCCGGGCCGATGCATCCCGATGACTTCGATCGCTTGCGCCCCCACCTGCTCCGTGCCGGCATCCACGCGCACAGCATCGATCGCTTTCCGCGATTGCTCGACTACGTGACGCCGCCCCGCGTGCGCATTGCGGATGCCTCTCGCGTGCGCCTGGGCGCCTACCTCTCGCCCGGCACGACCGTGATGCACGAGGGCTTCGTGAACTTTAACGCGGGCACGCTCGGGCAGAGCATGGTCGAGGGACGCATCTCGCAGGGCGTGGTCGTCGGCGACGGCACCGATGTGGGTGGTGGCGCCTCGATCATGGGCACGCTCGCCGGCGGCGGCACACACCAGGTCACGATCGGCGCACGGGTGCTGCTCGGCGCCAACTCGGGCGTCGGCATCTCGATCGGTGACGACAGCGTCGTCGAGGCCGGGCTCTACGTCACGGCCGGCACCAAGATTCTGCTCCCCGAAGAGCCCCGCACCGCCGACGGCAAGCCGCGCGTGGTCAAGGCGATGGAACTTTCGGGTGTGCCTGGGCTCCTCTTTCGCCGCAACTCGCTCTCGGGCGCCGTCGAGGCCATCACTCGCACCGGCGCCGGCGTTACCCTCAATCACACGCTCCACGCGTAGGCCAAGACCCACGCGCACGATGCACGGCGAAGGAGAGCACATGAGTCCGCAGAAGCGAATGCCAAAGGCACTCTACAAATCCGAGCTGAAGGCCCTGCAGGCACGCCTGGTCGACATGCAGGCGTGGGTCCAGGCATCCGGCGCTCGCGTTGTCGTGATCTTTGAGGGGCGGGATGCGGCGGGCAAAGGTTCGACCATCAAACGCGTGTCTGAATACCTCAACCCGCGAGTTTCTCGGGTCGTCGCGCTGCCGACGCCCAGTGCGCGCGACAAGACACGGTGGTACTTTCAGCGCTACATCCAGCATTTGCCCGCGGGCGGCGAGATCGTGCTGATGGATCGCTCCTGGTACAACCGGGCGGGGGTCGAGCGCGTGATGGGGTACTCGAGCAACGCCGAATACCACCGCTTTTTGCACCAGGCCCCCATTTTTGAGCGGATGCTTGTCGAAGACGGCATCATCCTCCTCAAGTACTGGTTCTCAGTGTCAGATGTCGAGCAGGAGCGGCGTTTTCACGACCGGCTTGAAGACCCGATGCGACGGTGGAAACTGAGCCCCAACGACGTGCAGGCCATCACGAAATGGGAAGACTACTCCCGCGCGAAAGACACAATGTTCGTGCACACCGACATTCCGGAGGCCCCCTGGTGGGAAGTCGATGGCGACGACAAACGTCGATCGCGGATCAACATGATCTCGCACCTGCTGTCGCAGGTTCCCTACGAGGTCGTCGAGCGCGAAGAGATCGTGATCCCGCCGCGACCGCCGTCGCGGGGATACGAGCGCCCGCCCCGCGAAAGCTCCACGAGCGTGCCCGACTATGTCGCAGAACTGCTTCGCAAGCATGAGGCCGAGCGCGAGGCCGCCGCAGCGGACGACGCATCTTGACGTCGCGTCTGGCGCCGGGCCAGGCGGTGCCGGCTGCGGCGGTGCGTGTCGATGCGGTGTCGGTATCGATCGACCGGCAACCGCTGCTCGCGCCCACGTCGCTCACCCTCGAGCGAGGGCACGCGATCGCGATCCGCGGCCGCAACGGCTCGGGCAAGACCACGCTCCTGCGCGTGCTCACCGGCGCCCAGCGCCCGAGCAGCGGCAGCGCCCTCGTCTTTGGGGCACCGGTCGACGTGCGCAATCTGCAGCTTCGTCGCCGCCTCGCCGCCCTCCTCGGCCCGCCGCCGCTCGCGCGCGAACTCACCGTGCGCGAACACCTGCGGTTCATCGCCGCCACCTGGGGCATCGAAGCGGTGGATGCCGCAGCCGACGCCCTGCTCGACGACCTCGGTATCGCACACCTGGGCCGCCGGTTCGGGCATGAGCTTTCGTCCGGGCAGTCGCAGCTGTTCGCGCTGGCAATGACGTTGATCCGCCCGTTCGACGTGCTCGTGCTCGATGAACCCGAGCAGCGCCTCGATGAGGAACGCCGCGCGCTCGTCGCGCGGGTGCTTCGGCAGCGCATCGACGCCGGCGCAGCGCTGGTGTTCGCCAGCCACAGCCGTGACCTGATCGAACAGCTCGCCGACCACGACATCACCGTGCACGAGCCGGTGGGCTCGCCCGGGCCCTGAGCGCGCCGAGATGACGCAGACAGCACACGCGCGCCTTCGCGCGGCCCACGAGGTGCGGGTGGGCCGCGACGGCCAGACCCGGCCCGCCGATATCGCCTACGCCGCATATATCGCGGTGCTGCTCGCGGCGATCCTCGGCGTGCCGATTGTGCGCGCGATCGTCCTTGGCTTGATGACGCCCTCGGCACGGTCGGTCTTGTTCGCCCCACCCGCAGCAGCGGTCGTCGCGGCTATCGCCGGCGCGCTGCTCGTCGCCGCACTGCTTGCCGGCCGCACACGCGGGCCCGTCGTGAGTGACCCGTTCCGTGCCTGGCTCCTCACCGCGGTCGACATCCCCGGGCGCGCCACGCTCCGTGGCTCGTTCGCCCGCTCGGCGTCGGGCGTCGGGCTTGTGATCGTCGCGATCACCACGATCACCGGGCTCGGGCTGTGGTTCGGCGGCGGCGTGACAGGCGCCAGCATCGTCGGCTTTGTCGCCGGATCCGCACTGTTCTCCGTACTGCTGACGACCGCGTGGTTGGCAGGCCAGGCGCTCGACGACCGCAGGCTGTGGGCGATCTCGGCGGGCATCGCGGTGTTGATCGGTGCGAGCATTGCGGTGCCGGCAACACTCGCGTTCACGCCGTGGGGCTGGACCAGTGCCCTCTGGCCCCCGGCCGTCGGGGCGGCGACCGCACCCCTCGCGGCGGGGCCCCTGATCGCGCTGGCCGTGATCGCGGTCGCATGCACCCTCGTGGTCCCCCGCCTGCTGGATCGCATTCTGCCAAGCACCGCGCTCTGGCAAGCCACAAGATGGCACGCGGCGCTCACCCTGGCCCGAACCGGCGATGCCGCGGCCACGCTGGGCGCGCTGGGTCGGGCGCGCGCTCGGGGCCGTGGCATCCACCTTGCCCTTTCACGATTCTTGCCCGCCGCGTGGCTCGCACGCGACGCGCTCGTTGCCCTGCGGCGACCTGTTCGAAGCGTCGTCGGATTCGTCGCCCTCGTGGGTTCGGGCGCGCTCCTCGGCAGTGCAGCCGCAAGCCCCGCTGCCGGCACCGCGCCGGCACTCAGCGGTGCGATTCTCCTCTTTCTCGCCGCCGGTGTCTTCTGCGACGGGCTACGCTCCGCGGCAGACGGGGCCGGCCGAGCGCCACTCCTCGGTGTCTCCGTACCCGCCGACGCCGCGATGCACACTGTGTTTCCCCTGCTCCTCGCCATCGCCGCGAGCGAGCTCGGTGCCCTCCTCGCCGGCGCCGGCGCGATGTCGGGCTGGGTCGTCGCGGTCGCGGCCTGCATCGTGATCGTCAGAGCAATGGATGCCGCAAAGGGCCCACTCCCGATCGAACTACTCATGCCCGTGCCGACGCCGATGGGCGACGTTTCCGTCGTGACGGTGTTGCTGTGGCAATCCGACGCGCTCCTGCTCTCGCTCCTCGTGGCGGGCGGCCTGACAATCGCGCTCCCGGCATGGGGCGCGGGCGCCTGGATCGCGCTGGCGGTGGCGGCGGCCGTGCTGCTTGCAATGGCCGATCACCGCTTCGTGAAGGCCGCAGCCGCGCAGGGCGCCGACGGCCCCTGACGCTCGCGGCGCGACGCTGGTTCGCAGCGGGCTCACGCGCGACCCTGCGCGCGACGTTCCGCACCGCCATCCGCGGCGCCTCCGCCGCGCTCCACACCGCCATCCGCAGCACACTCCGCCGCACGCGAAACAGCCCGCCGCAGCCGATATGGCTGGGGCGGGCTGTTCGTAGACGAGTGCCTGGCTGATTAGCGGCCGGGGTACGGGCGCTCGGTCGATCCTGTGTACAGCTGCTGCGGGCGACCAATCTTGGTCTGCGGGTCGTGCTGCAGTTCGTTCCAGTGCGCGAGCCAGCCGGGCAGGCGGCCCATCGCGAACAGCACGGTGAACATGCGAGTCGGGAAGCCCATGGCCTTGTAGATCACGCCGGTGTAGAAGTCGACGTTCGGGTAGAGGCGACGTTCCTTGAAGTAGTCATCCTGCAGCGCGATCTGCTCGAGCTCCTTGGCAAGGTCAAGCAGCGGGTCGCTGACGCCGAGGGCCTCAAGCACCTCGTCTGCCGATTCCTTGACGAGCTTCGCACGCGGGTCGTAGTTCTTGTAGACGCGGTGCCCGAAGCCCATGAGCTTCACACCGTCTTCCTTGTTCTTGACGCGCTCGACGAAGCGCTGCACGCTTTCGCCAGAATCACGGATGCGCCCGAGCATGTCGAGCACAGCCTCGTTCGCGCCGCCGTGCAGCGGCCCATAGAGCGCGCTGATTCCGGCCGAGATCGACGAGAACTGGTTCGCACCGGTCGAACCCACAAGGCGCACGGTCGACGTCGAGGCGTTCTGCTCGTGGTCTTCGTGCAGGATGAGCAGGCGCTCGAGCGCGCGCGACATCACGGGGTTGATCTCGTAGCGCTCGGCATTGTTGCCGAAGTTCAGCTTGAGGAAGTTGTCGACGAAGCTCAGCGAGTTGTCGGGGTAGAGGAACGCCTGACCGACGCTCTTCTTGTGCGCGTAAGCCGCAAGCACCGGCAGCTTTGCCAGCATGCGAACCGTGTTGAGCTCGACGTGCTCGGGGTTGTTCGGGTCGGACTCGCTCTCGTAGTAGGTCGAGAGTGCCGAGACCGCAGATGAAAGCACCGACATCGGGTGTGCCGTGTGCGGCAGCGCCGAGAAGAAGTGCTTGATGTCTTCGTGAATCAACGTGTGGCGGCGGATCCGCTCGTCGAAGTCAGAGAGCTCGCTCGGCGTGGGCAGCTCGCCGTACATCAGCAGCCATGCCACCTCGAGGTACGTGCTGCCGGTTGCCAGCTGCTCGATCGGGTACCCGCGGTACCGCAGGATTCCTGCATCGCCATCGATGTAGGTGATCGCCGACTTGGTCGATGCGGTGTTCACAAATCCGTAGTCGAGGCTCGTGAGCCCCGTCTGGCGCGTCAGCGATGCCATGTCGATCGCGGATGCGCCCTCGGCGCCGCGCAGGATTGGAAACTCGGCGGTGCCGCCTGGGTAGTGCAGGGTGGCCTTATCGCCTGGGGCCTGAATTCCAGCGTCGCTCACGGTGCCTCCTGGCAAATTGGTGACGTGCATCTCTGATGTAGAGACGGGGGCGTGCCGCGGCGTATGGCCCCAGCACCTACAGCCTAATCGACGCAATGGGCCACTGATGATTCACCCAACGACTTTGCCAATCTTGTGGTGCCAAGCACCAAAGATTCGTCAGTTGACGGCGGATGCCTCGAGCCGAAGTGCCGCCTGCTCGATGCGTTCGTCGGTCGCGGTCAACGAAAAGCGCACGTGCTGCGGGAAAGCATCGCCGTAGAAGACCCCCGGCCCGGCAAGAATGCCAAGCTCGGCCAAGCGCTGCATCGACTCCCACGCGTCGCGCCCCTCGGTCGCCCAGAGGTAGAGCCCGGCCTCGCTGTGATCGATGCGGAATCCGGCACGCTCGAGCGCGGGCTTCAACCGGTCACGACGAGCGCGGTAGCGCTCCTTCTGCACCTGAACGTGCGCATCGTCACCGAGCGCGACGATCATCGCCTCGGCAACCGGCGCGGGCAACATGAGTCCAAGATGCTTTCGCGTGTTCAGCAGGCTCGAGATCAGCTTCGGGTCACCGCCAATGAACGCGGCGCGGTATCCGGCGAGGTTCGACTGCTTGCTCAGCGAATACACCGAGAGCACGCCCGTCGGGTCACCGCCGGTGACGCGCTCGTCGAGCACGCAGGGAATCGGGGTCTCGGCCCACTGCCCGTCCCAACCGAGTTCTGCATAGCACTCGTCTGACGCGATGACGGCGCCGAGCTCGCGGGCGCGGGTGACCGCGGCGGTCAGAGCCGCGACATCCATCACCTGACCATCGGGATTGCCCGGCGAATTGAGCCAGACGAGTCGCGTGGTCTCGGGCCATTCGGCCGGATCGTCGGATGCGAACGGGGTCGCACCCGCGGCCCTGGCGCCGATGTCATAGCTCGGGTAGGCCGCGCGCGGATGCACCACGACGTCACCCTCGCTCAGGTCAAGCAACCAGGGCAGGAGGGCGACAAGCTCTTTCGAGCCGACGGTCGGCAAGACATTCGCTGCGGTCAAACCGGCAACGCCACGGCGACGCGCAAACCACTCCACGATTGCCTCGCGCAGCGGGGGCGACCCCGCCACCGTCGGGTAGGCGTGGGCATCGGTCGCGGCGGCCAACGCCTCGCGCACGATGTCGGGCGTGGGGTCGACCGGCGAACCGATTGAGAGGTCGACGAGCCCGTCTGCGTGCTCGCGCGCGCGCGCGGCGTACGGTTCGACCAAACCCCAGGGGTAGTCGGGGAGCTGTTGCAGGCCCATCCGGGTCAGTGCTCCTGCACCGGCAAGACAGACACAACGGGGTGATCCTTGTGGATCACGCCGGTCTTGGCCGCGCCGCCTGGAGACCCCACTTCGTCGAAGAACTCGACATTGGCCTTGTAGTAGTCGGCCCACTCGGCAGGCAGATCGTCTTCGTAGTAGATCGCTTCGACGGGGCAGACGGGCTCGCACGCACCGCAGTCAACGCACTCATCGGGATGGATGTATAGCATCCGGTCACCCTCATAAATGCAGTCGACGGGGCATTCGTCAACGCACGCACGATCCTTGAGGTCGACGCACGGAAGCGCGATCACATATGTCACGGTCGAGTCAGTCCCTTCACTGCTACGGGAGTTCTAGTCTAGTTCGCCCGCGGCTCGGCATGAGGACCGCGACCGCGACCCCGAAGATCCGGCCAAGCCACCACGATCGCGGTGAGCAGCGGGGCGGAGAACGTCCAGACGACACCCATCCACGTATCGGGGACGAGCACCGAACCGCCCGGCCCCACACCGGCAAATGCGGCCACAATCACGAAGAGCCCGAGCCCCGCCGCGAGCGTCGCCCAGCGGTCAGCGATCGCTCGAATACCAACGAGCAACGCGCCCGCGCCGATCAGCGCGAGCGCGAGCCCAACGGGCAACGTGACCGGCCCCAACACAACCGTGAAGCTGTGCGAGACCGTGCCAACGCTCCCAAAAATTGCCCCCGCAACCAGCGCCAGCAACAGTGTGCCGACGCGAGTTGCGATGGACGATGCCATTACTTACCGTCTTGACGCTTCATCTTCGAGGCCGAACGTGCACGCTCGTTGGCATCAAGATTCACCTTGCGGATACGCACAACCTCGGGGGTGACCTCGACGCACTCGTCTTCGCGGGCGAACTCGAGGCTTTCCTCGAGCGAAAGCTGACGGGGCGGCGTCATCGACTCGAAGGTGTCGGAGCTCGCGGCACGCATGTTCGTGAGCTTCTTTTCCTTCGTGATGTTCACGTCCATGTCGTCGGCGCGCGAGTTCTCGCCGATGACCATGCCTTCGTACACCTCCTGCGTGGGCTGCACGAAGAACGACATGCGCTCCTGGAGGGCGATCATTGCGAACGGCGTGACAACACCGCTGCGGTCTGCAACGATCGAGCCGTTCTGACGGGTGACAATGCTGCCGGCCCATGCTTCATAGCCGTGCGAGATCGCGTTGGCGATACCCGTGCCACGCGTGGTGGTCATGAACTCAGTGCGGAAGCCGATCAGACCACGCGAGGGAACGATGAATTCCATGCGCACCCAGCCGGTGCCGTGGTTCGTCATGCCATCCATGCGGCCCTTGCGGGTCGCGAGCAGCTGCGTGATCGCGCCGAGGTACTCCTCGGGCGCATCGATCGTGAGGTGCTCGAACGGTTCGTGCGTCTTGCCGTCGACCTGTTTGGTGACCACCTGGGGCTTGCCCACGGTGAGCTCGAAGCCCTCGCGACGCATGTTCTCAACCAGGATGGAGAGCGCGAGCTCGCCGCGGCCCTGAACTTCCCATGAATCGGGGCGTCCGATGTCGACAACCTTGAGCGAGACGTTACCGATCAGCTCGCGGTCGAGGCGGTCCTTGACCATGCGAGCGGTGAGCTTGTGGCCCTTGACCTTGCCAACCAGTGGCGAGGTGTTGGTACCGATGGTCATCGAGATGGCCGGGTCGTCAACGTGAATCTGCGGGAGCGGGCGCACATCGTCGGGGTCGGCGATCGTCTCACCAATGGTGATGTCTTCGAAGCCTGCGATGGCGACGATGTCGCCGGGGCCTGCGTCGTCGGCAGGGTAGCGCTCGAGGGCGCGGGTCTTGAAGAGCTCGGTGATACGAGCGTTGCTGGTGGTGCCGTCGGCGCGGACCCAGGCCACGTTCTGGCCCTTCCGGAGCGTGCCGTTGAAGATGCGCAGCAGCGCGAGGCGGCCGAGGAACGGGTTCGAGTCAAGGTTGGTGACCCAGGCCTGCAGCGGGTGCTCATCGTCGTAAGCCGGCGCGGGCACGTGCTCGAGGATCGCCTCGAAGAGGGGCTCAAGCGTGTCGTTGTCGGGCAGTTCGCCGTTGCCGGGGCGGTTGCGGCTCGCAGCACCGTTGCGGCCCGAGGCGTAGACCACCGGCACGTCAAGCAGCGCGTCGACATCGAGGTCGGGCACATCGTCGACCAGGTCGCTGGCGAGGCCAAGCAGCAAGTCCTGCGCCTCGGCTTCAACCTCGGGGATACGAGCGTCGGGACGGTCGGTCTTGTTGACCAGAAGAATCACGGGGAGCTTCGCCTCGAGCGCCTTACGCAGCACAAAGCGGGTCTGCGGCAGCGGGCCCTCGCTCGCGTCAACGAGCAGCACAACGCCGTCAACCATCGAGAGGCCGCGCTCGACCTCACCACCGAAGTCGGCGTGGCCGGGGGTGTCGATCACGTTGATCGTGATGGGGCCGTCTGTTGCGTGAGCACCGTCGTACGTGATCGAGGTGTTCTTCGCGAGGATCGTGATGCCCTTTTCGCGCTCGAGGTCGTTCGAGTCCATCGAACGCTCTTCGAGGTGCGCGTGTGCGTCGAACGATCCCGTCTGGCGCAGCATCGCCTCGACGAGCGTGGTCTTGCCGTGGTCGACGTGAGCCACGATTGCCACATTGCGAATGTCGGAGCGGAGGGCGTGCACCATAAGGGTCCTTAAAACGATGGGTGGATGCTGCGGGCCTAGCCGACGCGCATACATGGCGGTCTGTCAAAAGACCGCGTTGCATCCTATCGCACGAAATCAGGCATCACCCGTACACCGCCTGGGAGCGCCACCTAGCGACCCTGAGAGAATGGTGCCGTGGCGCCTGCAAACTCGTACATTATTCACTCCCAATTCAACCGCCGCATGGCGGTGGTCGCGTGGGCGCTCGCTGCGCTCATTCTGGGGTCAGCGCTGTGGGCCGGCAGGTCGAATCTCGGCTGGGTGTACCCCGCCGCCGCGCTGATCGCCTATCTCGGATGGGCAGCGCTCTGGCGGCCGTATGTGAGCACCGCGCCAGAGGGCGTGCGCCTGCGCAACGTCACACACAGCGTGCTGATCCCCTGGGCCGCGCTCATCCACGTCGACACCCGCTACGCGCTCACCCTCCACACTCCCGGCCGGCGATTTGTCGCATGGTCAGCGCCGGCACCTGGGCGCCTCACAAGCATGCGGGTGAGTCGTGCCGACGCGAACCGCGAGGCGCGGCTCGTCGAAGGCGATCTGCGCCCCAGCGACATGATCGGCACCGACTCGGGAGACGCCGCCGCCGTGGTGCGCGAGCAGTGGGAAGCGCACCTGCAGGCCGACAACTTCCCCGTCGGCATCGCCGAGCAGGTGCCAATCACGCGCCGCATCGATGTCGTCACGCTCGCCGTGCTGGCGGCGCTCGTTGCGGCCACACTGTGGGCGCTGGCCACGACCCGGTAG
>Ga0116169_1000270_pt1 | contig 57392 bp, 48 predicted proteins | sample AD_UKC130_MetaG_FD_89796 | JGI IMG/M metagenome (GOLD analysis project Ga0116169, IMG submission 89796) | Active sludge microbial communities of municipal wastewater-treating anaerobic digesters from Canada - AD_UKC130_MetaG | ecosystem: Engineered > Bioreactor > Anaerobic > Digestate | place...
CCGTGGTGGGAACCGTGGTGGGAACCGTGGTCGGAACCGTAGTCGGCTGAGTGGTCGGGACCGTGGTGGGAACCGTGGTCGGAACCGTAGTCGGCTGAGTGGTCGGGACCGTGGTGGGCTCGACCGTGGGCTCGGTGGTCGGGTCGACCGTGGGCTCGGTGGTCGGCTCGGTGGTCGGCTCGGTGGTCGGCTCGGTGGTCGGCTCGGTGGTCGGCTCTGGTTCCGGGATGACAACCGGGATCGAACCCATTACTAGGTCAGCCGGGCCGGTGCAGTCGAGCGTCGCCGGGATATCGCCGCCATCGACATCAACGATGGTCGCAACAATGTTGAACTTCGACGGCATGCCCAAGACGACGCTATCGACTGCGTAATCAGGGGTGGTGATCGCCGGAGTGTTACCGGTTGCCGGAATCAGCCAAGCAGCGCCAACTTCGCTCGGAATCGGGGTCGACGGTGCCGCCAGCTTTGGAATGTTGGCGATCGTGGTCTGGCCCGCGGTGGTGAGCGAAACGTAAGAGTTGGTCGAACCGCCGCTTGCCGACTTGCCGGCGAGCAGATCAACGGTCGACGAGCGTAGCGACTCAGGCATCGTCAAGGTGATGTTGACGGCGGTGGCCGGAATGACCTGGCCGGGCTTCACCGTGCTGGGCACCACGGTCGAAGCCTGGACGCCAACAGTGTGGGTACGAAGGTTCAAGCCGCCGGCGATGACGTTGCATCGGTAGTTCAGCTGCTTGGACAGTTCCATGGTGTCGGCAGCAGAGGCGCTACCGGCGGAGAACATGCTCAGTGCCCCCGCACTGATCACAGTGGCAGCGCCTACGGCGACTGCCTTTCGGGTGTTTGACAGATTCGTCACAAGGTGTCCTTCTATGGGAGTTGTGTCGCCGCAAAGATTGAATCGATACGACGACAAATGTGATAGACGACACACATGCTATGGGTTCGTAACCCGAAGTGCAACTAATGTTTACGATTTTCTTAAATGGCGGTTACATTTTTCTTGGGGCTTAGTGTCACCCGCCCAGCTGTGGCAATTTTAGGTGGCGATTGCAGCCTCTTTTGCGGCTCGCTTCGCCTTTCGCAGCGCCTTAGACTCCGGCGAGTTGCCGACCTTGTATGGGTCAGCGGGCTTTTTTGAGTACTTGGCCAGTTGGGTTGCCACGCTCCAAAGCTGCTTCGGAAGCGGGCCAGTGTTGTAGCGCAGGCCGTACTTTTGGACGAGTCGTTTTACGTCGACACTGACCTCGCCGTACCGGCGAGCAGGGATGTCCGGAAACAGGTGATGTTCGATCTGGTGGCTCAGATTGCCCGACATCAAATGCATGAGCTTTGAGCCGGAGATATTTGCCGAACCGAGCAACTGACGCAGGTACCACTGTCCGCGGCTTTCGTTCTGGGCGTCCTCTTCCAAGAAGGTCTCAGCGCCGGCCGGGAAGTGCCCACAGAAGATGATCAAGAAGGTCCAGATGTTGCGGGCGATGTTGGCCACAACGTTTGCACCAAGCACCCAAATAGGCGCAGACCAGCCCATGATAGGGACCAGCGGCAAGGCAAGCGCAGGGTAGATGACGTAGTCCTTGAACACTTGGCGGCGAGTCTTTCGCAACGCCCGCGCCTTGTGCTTTTTGAACTCTTCCTTGCTCATCCGGCCGTTGATGTAGTCCGATACTTCGAGGCCGTGATACATCACGCCCCACTCGAAAAAGACCATCAGGAAGAACGCGGCAATCAAATTGAATCGATGACTCGGGTACCAGGGTTGGTCCTCGTCGATGCGCAACAGGCCATAGCCGATGTCACGATCCATGCCATGGATGTTCGTGTACGTGTGGTGGATGTAGTTGTGGCCGTGCTTCCAGTCTTGCGCTGGGGCGACGTTGTCCCACTCGTAACGCTTGCCGTCGATCATCGGATCGTTCATCCAGTCGTACTGGCCGTGCATCACGTTGTGGCCAATTTCCATATTTTCCAAGATCTTGGAGACCGACAACATGATCACGCCGGCAATGAACACCGGTGGAAAGATCGGCAGGAAGATGGCGATCCGGCCAAAGACTTCGAACCACTTTTGGACCCGCAAAACTAGGCGGATGTAGTTGGCGTCTTCCTGCCCAAGGTCATCAAGAACGCGCTGGCGCACTGCGTCTAGCTCGGCACCGAACTCGTCGAGTTGGTCGCGCGTCATCACGTCCAGTCCGATGGTTGACGCGCGGTCCGGGTCATAGAGATCGACGAGCGGGATGGGCGCCTGGTTGTGATCGTGGGCGGAAGCCGGTGGGATCGGGGCGGGCTTGGATCGGTTGAAAAGTTTCATCGTGTTTCCTTCACAGTTCCAGCGCAACGTCGCCGACTGGCACGTTGACACAGATCTTGATGGTTTCGTCGGTGTCGGCACACACTTCGCCACTGATTACGTGACGAACCGCGCCATGAAGTTTCTTGACTGCGCAGGTATTGCAAACACCCATTCGGCAGCCATATTCGGGGGAGAGGCCAGCTGTTTCGGCCTGCTCCAAAATTGTTTCGCCGGAGTTTTCGGCCGAGGTGCCGCTGGCGTCGAAGGTGAGGGTTCCGGTCGCATCGGCCGCAGTCAGATCCACGGAAGGAACCTTGAAGTATTCGGCGGTGAGTTGGTCGCCGGCGCCAGCTGCGTCATAAAGCTCGGTGACCTTTTGGATGAGCCCGGCCGGACCGCACACCCAGGTCGGCGTCGTCGCGAGGTCGATTCCGAGTTTTGCCAAGTGTTCGGCGGTCACGCGGCCGGCCAATTCGGCATCGGGTTCGGGTTCGCGGGTGTAGACCCGCACCATGTTCACGAAATCTAGTGCGGCCAGTTCGTCCAACTCGGCCGAGAACATCTCGTCTTCTGCCGATCTGGCGTAGTGCAAGAAGGTGACGTTTCCGGTGTGCGACTTGTCGGCCAAGGTGCGCAGCATGCTCATCACTGGCGTGATCCCAGAGCCACCACTAATCAGCAGCAGATTGCTGGGCACGACTTTGGGGAGGACGAAGTCGCCGGTTGCAGGGGAGAGGAAGACGACCGTGCCAGGCTTTAGTTGGCCCGCGTGCAGGAACTGGGAGACATAGCCGTCGGGATGAGCTTTGACTGAGACGGTGAACAGTCCGTCTTTTCGCTCTGCTGAACTGGCAACACTGAAAACTCGAACGCGGCGGGTTCCCTCTACTTCGACCCCGAACTCGACGTGTTGGCCGGGGCGGAAGCCACGCCAAGTGCCGTTTGGCTTGATCAGGACCGTGCTGGCCGATCCGGTCTCCGCTTCAACGGAAACGACCTTTCCGCGAACGGCGCTGACGGTGAGCATGGGGTGCAGCAGGCCCAAATAGTCGTCTGGGGTGTGCGGCGAGGTCATTTTCGCGACAGCAGGCGAGGCTAAGGCGGTTCGGATCAATCCCATGGTGCTCCAACATCAAAGTGTGCAAGTTGGCGTTCAGTGAACGCACGTTCACTAGAGAATGTCATTTCATTGACGTGCAAGTCAAGACGGCGTGCCGTGTTTCGGAACACGTGTTCACTGAAACTCTAAGTGCCGGTGGCTCTAGGCTTAGGCTGTGACCGCGACGGCAGCAAGCACCAGGCAGCAGCAGAAAGAGCGCACTCGCTCTGCACTGTTGACTGCTGCGCTTGAGTTGAGCCAGGAGCAAGGCTTCGCCCAAACAAGTCTTCGGCAGGTCGCCAAGCGTGCCGGCGTAGTGCCGGCGGCGTTCTATCGACATTTCGAATCTATGGACGAGTTGGGGCTGGCCCTAGTCGAGCGGTGCTTTGGGACATTGCGCGAAATGATCCGAGATGCGCAACGTGACCCGGAAGTTTTCGACCACATCATCGATGCCGCCGCCGAAATCCTCGTTGCCGCGGTCAAGGAGAACAAAGCAGACTTCGGTTTCGTGTCTCGAGAGCGAGTCGGCGGATCTGAAGTCGTTCGGGCAGCAATTCGCCATGAACTGGAACTGTTCGAAACTGAACTGGCAGTCGTCCTTGTCAAGTTGCCAAACATTGAAAACTGGAGCACTGCGGACGTTCAGATGGTTGCGCGATTGTTCGTGCGCAACATGGTTGCCGGGGCCGAGGAAGTAGTCGAGATGCCCGCCGGTCGACCCGATCTTGAACAACAAATAATCGAAGGCGCGAGGCGGCAAATGAGGCTAATCGTGCTGGGCTTCAAAGACTGGCGGAGCTAATGGCGAACCGGTACTTGGACCCGACTTCGCGGACCCCGCGCGAATGGTTCACCGTGGCGGCAATCGCGATTGGGCTGGCCCTGATTTTTCTGGTTATTCGGCTACTTGGAAGTGGTGGAGCTTGGCTGCTACCGGCGGCCCTAGCGGCGATCGGGGCAGTGAACCTAGTTCAAGGAATCCGGGCCAAACGGCTGCAATAACGGGTGCTTTCTTGGGGCGGACGGGGCTGATGCGGCCGCAGTCGATCAGTGCGTAGCAGGTTCTCAGATTGGCCACGCCTCTTGGGTTCCTAAACACCACGAATGTGTGCATAACTGGAAACAACGACATCTCGGGAGCAGCCAATCGCCTCAGGAGTACTCGAGATGCGCACACTTCGAAAGAAACTATTTGTTATCGCTTTAGCTTCGGTTACCGCCGCGGCAATTGCCGCACCCGCGACTGCGTCGGGTTCGCGACCCAAACCCTCGCCGAAGCCGACCGTCCAAGTCATTGCCGCCGGGCTTGAAGGCCCATTTGAGGTTTCGGCCGCCGGTCGCAACCTAATAGTCACCGAATCGGGGAAAGGCCGGGTTTTGTCGGTCGATCCCCGTAAAGGCTCGGTTCGCACTATCGTCGACGGGCTGGGCGAGGGAGCACCAAGCGGCGCGGTCAAAATCGGGCGGCGAACCTTCATCGTCACCGGTGAGGCAGGCGGCCCTCCCGAGGCCGAAGCGCCGGCGCCAACACCGCCGTATCCGGGGTCGTCCGTGCTGGTAGCAACGCGAGGGCGAGTTCACCAGCATGCAGATCTACTGGCGTTTGAGTTGGCAAATAACCCCGATGGTCAAACCCAGTTCGGGCCTGACGGTGCACCGCTCGACGCGCTCTCCAACCCCTTCTACGTGATCGCGCAGCGCGGGCACTTCGGCTCTTTGCTTGTGGCCGACGGGGGAGCGAACGCAGTCCTTCGGGTGGATTGGCGAGGACGTGTTTCGGCGTTCTTCGTGCCCCCAACGGTAAACACCGGTGCATGTGCGGGCCGGCCAAACAATGACGAGAAAACAGTCGGCTGTGATTCGGTGCCGACCGGTTTGGCGTACGGGCCGCGAAACACGATCTACGTTTCGGCGCTCACCGGAGAAGCGCCCGGGGAGGGGCGAATCTACGTGTTGAATGCTCGCACTGGACGTGTACTCAAGGTGATCAGCGGATTCACCTCGCCAACGGGTGTCGCAGTCAGACCAGACGGAACAATCTACGTATCTGAGGTCATGTACGGGGCACCGGAAGCTGAACCTGGCCCAGACTTCAACCCGGCCAATGTCGGGCGAATCGTCCGGCTATCGCCAACTGGCAAACGCTCCTACGCGCAGGTGACAATGCCGACCGGCGTGCTTTGGCACCACGGAAAGTTGTATTCCTCGGCGTGGTCAATTGCCGGGTTCTTGGGTATTTCCGGTGCCGGTCAGGTCGTCTCGGTTTCAGACGCGGCTTTTGTGACGCCGCCCAAGTCGTAGCGAGACTTTTGACTAGTTCGGAAGGATCCCGTGTCGAGTGATGCCGGCCATGACGCGAGCGGTTTCTTCGATGTTCAGGTCGATCTCGCGAAAACTCGCGTCAATCGCCGAACCCCAACACATGCCGATACAGATTGGAGTAGTGATCTCTGGCGCGTAAACCTGCGGCCATTCGTCGGCGCCATGGCGAACTACTTCCGTGAGACTGTCGACAAATGGCGCGACGCTCTTGGCATAGAACTTCTGTCCCGCGTCTCGCTCGGTGAACAGGACAACGCCAAGCAGTTCGATGGTTTCGACAAAGATCGTCAACAGTGATCGGTAGAAAATCTGGACCACTTCGTCGGGGCCGTCGGCTGTTGCGGCTTCTCGGGTCACCTCCGCCCCTAAACCGCCAAGACGCTCGTTGAGCGGTTCGACGATCGCCGCGTCGAAGAGTTGTTCTTTAGACTCGAAGTGGCGGTAAAGCAGCGCCACGTTGATGCCGGCGCGGTCGGCGATGTCACCGATTCTGGCGCCGTCGGGGCCGACTTGCAGGAACTCTTCACGGGCGGCAGCCAAGATTTGAGCTCGGCGTTCAGGCCCCGAAAGTCGCGTCATCTTTGTCGCCTCCTAGCCGTAAGCATAGGACTCAGGAACCCAATTCTCAGGTAGTTCACAGTTGTGTTGGTCCGCGACCGGGCGTAGCGTCGAAGACGAAGCAGTTTTCGATGTTTTCGAACGGAAGGAGACTCTCATGTCCGTCACACATCATCTGCATTTTCATCGGCATACCCCCACTAGGGCAAAGCCACAGCCCGTCTCGATTCCAGGTGCCCCGACCGCAACTGGTGGCGTAGTGCTCGCGACCGCGTTTGCCGTCGCATTCGCAGGTTGGGCTTTCGGCCTATTTCAGATCATCTCGGCACCGAAAGGGGCGAACGTAGAACTGTGGACGGCACTTGCAATCGGTTCGGCCTTGGCCATTTTTGTGTCGTTCATTTGGAAGAGTTTTCGGGCTTGACGCGGTCGGGCTAACGGTTTCGGTAGGCTCCTTGCTTAGCCCAATTTGCCGAGGAGCCCGATGCCAAACCCGCTTGAACTTGCCGCCCGACTCCCCGAAGGTTTCGCGCTCGGCGCGGCGACCGCGGCCCTACAAATAGAGGGGGCCGCAGATCAGCGGGGCCGCTGCGGTTGGGACGAGTTCGCCGACGCGCCAGGCCGGATTGCCGACGGCTCTACGCCGGCGGTTACTTGTGATCACGTCCACCGACTCGATGAGGATTTGGATCTGCTCAAGGGCGCCGGATTGGACTCCTACCGGTTCTCGATTTCGTGGCCGCGAGTTCAACCGACTGGTTCGGGGCCGGTCGATGCGGCTGGGCTCGACTTCTACGACCGTCTCGTTGACGGATTGTTGGCGCGCGGGATTTCTCCGATGGCGACGCTTTACCACTGGGACACTCCACTGCCGGTCGAGCAGGCCGGCGGTTGGACTAATCGCGACACCGCGAAGCGACTGGGCGAGTTCGCGGCGATCATGGGCGAACGCCTGGGCGATCGAGTGCCAGAGTGGGTGACCGTAAACGAGGCCGCGACCGTCGTGATGAACGGCTACGGACTCGGTGTGCACGCGCCCGGTGAGGAACGGCTCTTCAAGGCCGGTGCAGTCGCACGGAACATGCTGCTGGGTCACGGCTATGCGGTCCAAGGTCTGCGGTCGGCCGGGGTCTCGGGGCGAATCGGCATCACCAACACGCACACCCCGTGCACGCCGGCCGAAGACACCCGCAAAGACAAGGCGATGGCCGGTCTGCTGGACTTCATTCACAATCGCCTGTTCGCCGACCCGGTGCTTTTGGGCCGGTCGCCCGAGGTGCCCAAGGGCCTTGGCATGGCACTTGGTTTCCTGCTGCGGCGCGTGTCGCACATGTCGAAGGCCGATCTGGCGATCATCAGCGAACCGATTGATTTTTACGGGTTGAACTACTACTTCCCGAGCCTGGTGGCCGCGGGCGCTGATCTGGAAGGGAACTCTCCAGACGGTGAGTCCGAAGCGGCCAAGGACCTGCCGTTCAGGTTGCTGGACTGGCCCGGACTGGAGAAGACCGGCTTTGGTTGGCCGATCGACCCGGACGGACTTCGCCGGCTCGCGGTCTCGATGGTTGAGCGTTATGGCGACCGGCTTCCGCCTGTGGTGATTACCGAAGGCGGAGCGAGCTTTGAGGACAAAGTCGGCGCCGACGGCGTCGTCAACGACACCGACCGGATCAAGTTTCTCGACGGTCACCTGAACGTCGCCGCCGATCTGGCCAACGGCGCGGTTCCCGGATTTGACCTGCAGGGCTATTGCGTCTGGAGCCTGATGGACAACTGGGAGTGGGCTGCCGGGTTCACCCAGCGATTCGGGCTGGTTCACGTCGATTTCGAGTCGCTGGCTAGGACGCCGAAGGCTTCCTACGGCTGGATCCGTGACGTCCAGAGCGCTCGGGGAAGAGTCACCTCCTGAGTGCTCGATCGTGGCCCAAGTGCGACCTAGGGTTGAAGTATGACCGTTCTTGGCACTGCAACTTTGGCCGAATTGGTGATCGAGGATCACCGCCGCGCACCGATTCTTGAAGGTTTCGGCTTGGACTATTGCTGTGGCGGGCAGCAATCTTTGGCCGACGCAGTTTCTGTGACCGGGCTCGATTTGGCGGACGTCCAGCAGGCGCTGGAACTGCCGACTCAAGCCGAATCCACCGAGTCCACCTCGCGGGAGAACGCGGAGCTGGCCCACGACATTTTGGACACCCACCACGCGTATATGTGGGAGGAGATGCCGCGGCTTTTGGCGCTGGTCCAAAAGGTGCACGGCGTGCACGGTGAGCGTCATCAGGAACTTGCCGAGGTGCTCGAAATTTTCACGACTGCCGTCGGCGAACTCGAACCTCATATGACCAAAGAGGAACGGTCGGTGTTCCCGTCAATCAACCGGTTGGAGCGAACCGGCCAGTGGTCGGCTTCGAGCCCACTGGCAGACCAAGTGGCCGACCTCGTCGATGAGCACGAGGCAGTTGGTGCACTGTTCAAGCGGCTCAACCAAGTGACTGAAAACTACGAAGTTCCAGCAGATGCGTGCGGCTCCTATCGGGCGATGCTCGAGGGCCTAAAGCGGATGGAACTTGATCTGCATGAGCACATCCACAAAGAGAACAACATCTTGTTTCCGGGCGCGCTTGCGCTGCTCGACAAAACCGCAAAAGGAGCTGGCAATGAGTGAGCACGACGTTCGGATGATCCTGGTTTCGACCGACGACTTGGACGAGTCGATCAAGTTCTATACCCAGACCGTTGGCTTTGACCTCAAGTTTCGCGACGGCACTCATTTCGCCGCGCTCGACGGCGGGTCGGTGACACTCGCGTTGGCCACGTCGATCGATCATCCGCTGCCCGGACAGGTAGTGGTCGGAATCAAGACCGCGGATGTTGACGCGGCCGCCAAAGCTGTCGAGGCGGGCGGGGGAGCGATCGTAAAGGCCCCCTACGACGACGCGCACGAGCGGCGCGCGGTCGTATACGACAACAAGGGCAACGGGTTGGTTTTCTATAGCCCGCTGGCTAAATAGCGGCTGTTCGGGCGGCGATCGCCTCGGCAAGATCAAACAGGTCGGTGACGGTGTATCCGGGCCAACCGCTGATCGCGTCACGCCAGTTGAGCGGCACGGCGCCCGCACCCCAGACGCCGCCGACTAGGGCGCCGAGCACGGCCGCGGTGGTGTCGGTGTCGTTTCCGATGCGGATTACTTCGGTAAGCGAGGCGACGAGGTGGTCCTGCCCGCACGTGTGACCGGTGGCATGAATTGCGCTCCAAGCCGCTTGCAAACAGCCGACGGCCCAAGCGTTTTCGGTGAAATCGCTGGCGGGGGAGTCCTGAGCGGTCTGCAACGATTCGGCCCAGAACTCGGGCCGCGGCGACCATTGGGCGATGTCGCTGAACTTCGGGATTTGCGCCGTTAGGACGCCGTGGCGAATCAGTAGCGACCAGACGGCGCAAGCTTCTTGGGCGTACCAGTCGTAGTGAGTGAGCGCCGATACTTTCATCGCCGCGTCCACTAAACCGGCTGGGTCGTCGAGGAACGCCAACGCCAGCGGACCGGTTCGCATCAGTGAGCCGTTGCCGGCCGAACGACCGGTGCGTTCGTGGAAACTGCGCGCGGCCGCTGTTAGATCGGTGGAGGTCACTGCGGTGCCGGTTCGGTTGAGGCTCGCGAGGTCGAAGACTGCGGCGGTCTGTCGGCCAACATCTACCGCGTCGGTGGCATACCAGTCGAGGAACCGGCGGGCGATGAAATCCAATCCGGCTTCGGTGCGCGGATCCAACCCCGCTGCCAAAGCCTCGGCAATCGCGACCGCTTGGGAGGTGTCGTCCGTCCACTGGCCGGGCGGCCGTTTTGCGGGCCCGACTGCCATTGCCGGTTCTCGGCTCGGATCTGGGGCCGAGAACTCCGACCCGGCCCCGAGGGCATCACCGACGGCAGAAGCGACCATGACGCCGGCCATCCGGTCGAGCAGACCAGTTGGCGGCGTCATGGCGTCAATGTTAGGCCGTTGGGGCCGTGGATCAGGCGCGATAGTTGTAGAAGCCTTCGCCGGTGGCGATGCCGAGTTTGCCTTCGTCGATGTAGTTCTTTTTGAGCCACGCCGCGATCTGCTGGGCGGTCTCATCGCCATGGGATAGCAGGTTGTAGGGCGTGTTCAGTCCGACGACATCGTAGATCTGGAACGGTCCCAATGGCGCTCCGGTAGCGATCTTCCAGACGTTATCCACGTCGGCCGGCTCGGCATAGCCGAGGGCGGCCAGTTCGCCTGCCGCGCGCAACAACGGCACGAGCAGGGAGTTCAGCACGTAGCCGGCCTTCTCCTTGTGGAGAGGGATGGGAACCATGCCAATGGCGGCAGAGAAGTCCACGACGGTGTCGAAAACTTCGGGGTCGGTGTCGGCGGTGCCCATGACCTCGGCGGTGTTGAATTTCCAGATCTGGTTGGCGAAATGCAAGGCGAGGAAACGGTCAGGCCGGCCGGTGGCATCCTTTAGGTCGCTGGGAAGCAGCGTCGAAGAGTTGGTCGCGAAGATCGTCTTTGCGGGGGCTGCCTCGGCGAGTTTGCGGTAGATGTCCTGTTTGAGTTCGAGAACCTCTGGGACCGCTTCGATCACGAGATCGGCGTCGGCCACGGCGTCGGCCAGGTCGCTCGTGAAGGTAATCGAAGCGAGAATTTCGGTCGTTCGACCTGCCGCGGTCTCCACCTCGGCCTCGTAGGTTTTGGCAAGTTGGGCGAATCGTTCCTTGGCGGTTGCGATGGCGTCGTCGTTGATGTCGTAGGCGGTCACGGCGAATCCGCTCGTCGCGGTCTGGAAGGCGATCTGCGAGCCGAGTACGCCGGTTCCGAGGACGGTGACGTTTTTGATGTTGGTCATGCTGTTACTTCCTTTCGTTGGTTGAACCGCAGGGAGGCGAGCATCGTGATGACTGCTCCGGTGGCGGCGTAGGCGCCGATTATGCCGAGGTAAGGCCAGAGTCCAGCTCCGTCAAAATAGACGATTAGGCGCGCGGCTTCAGTTCCGGCGCCGTTCGGAATCCACGGGCCGATGGTGCGCCAGAAGGCGGGCAGCAAATCCCACTGGAACGCGCCACCTGCGCTCGGGTTTCCGAGCACGACGAACAGCAACACGGCCAAGCCGATGCCGATCGTGCCGAATACGACTTGTAACGCGGTAGTGACGGTGGCGGAGGCGAGCACGAGCAAAGCGCCTAGTGCGGCCAGCGCCCAAAAGTGTCCAGTAAGTGCACCCAGCCATTGGTCCAGGACGAGCGCGCCGCCGATCCCGGCGACAATCGCATACGGGATCATCGACGCGAGCCGGATCGCGGCTCGGTGAGGATTGGCCGGTCGCGATCCTCTCGAAACGCCCAGTAGGGCGGCCATTAGATAGCCGCCGACGATCCAGCCGATCACGGCGTAGAAGCCTGACAGGCCACGAGCGTCTTCGGCTTCCAGTGGCACGACGTCGGTGATCGTCAGGGTTCGGTCCTGCTGTATTTCGGTCTGCTCGGCGGCCTGTTCCACGGCGGTAGCAAGGGAGGCGCCTCCGCCGGTGGCGACGAGTAGTTCGTCTTGGGTGCCGGAGGTGTTTAGCACGAGGGCGGCGACGAGGTCGCCGGATTTGACTTGTTCGATGGCGGCGTTTCGCTCGGTGAGGGCGGTGGCGTCAACCGGTTCGCCGTCTAGCCCCGTGAGTTGGTCGATGACGGGCCCGGTTGCCTGAGCCGGGCCAACGACGGCGATTTTGAGGTGGTGGGGGGTCGGGTCGTGGAAGGCGCCGACATAACCGGCGATGAACCCGAGCTGAAGTAGTAGGACGCCGGCGATGAGCACGGCGGTTCGCGGTGAAATCGCTTCGGAGAGTTCCTGGCGCAAAGTCGCGGTTTTGGTCATGTGCACTGCCTTTTACAATAACGCTACGATGTGTAGCGATACTAATAGTAGCGTTACTATTGGGCCAGCGGTATCCGGCAGGGAAAATTCGAGGTGTGATTTGAGTGACGTTGAAGCAAGAGAACGAGTACCGGGGCGTCCTCGGCGCCCCGGCGTTTCGAAGGCTGTCTTGGCTGCGACTACCGATTTGGTGACAGCGCAGGGTTACGCGGGCACCTCGATCGATGAGATCGCGCGCGCCTCAGGGGTCGCCAAAACGACGATCTATCGACGCTGGCGGTCAAAAGGAGAGCTTGCGATTGACGCGCTCACCGCCGCGATGGGGCAGGCTCCAACGGATCAGGCGTCGGCCGAGGATGCGTTGGGGTCAGCGATCTCGTGGATGACCAGACGGATTCGCCAGCAGGAGGTTCGCGGGCTGCTGCTCGGCCTAGTCGCCGAGGCGACCGAAGACGCCGAGATTCGGTCCCAGTTGCGAAGCCACCTGCGTGCCCCCTTTGCGGATCGACTGACCAACGAATGGGGGCTGTCAGGCCGCGAAGTGGACCTGGCGTTCGACATCGTCGTCGGCGGACTGCTGCACCGCTTCGCCATGAACGGTCGAGTCACCAAGGCAGACTCCGATGCGTTTACCGCAGTGGCGACGAGCGTGCTTTTTGGGGGCTAGGGGGTGCTGACTCAAGGGGATAGGGGGCTGGCCTAGTGGGTCATAGGCTAGCAAATTGAGAGTGGTTTGTGCAGGTCGGAGGGCGCCTCCAGCAAGTGGCGGAGGCATTTGAAACCCCTGAATCTGATGGCGTAGCAGAGCTTGTTCTTGGAGGTCCTACGACTGTCCAGATCCTCTTCCTTTTGCACCGAACGCGGCGAGGCCGAGAATTCCGACGGTTGCCACGACAGGTGGACCTGCGTCCTTTGTCTTCTGTAGGGCCCGCGAACCCGCCTCTGCAACCTTCCCTAGGTGCCGCGGCGCCCAAGCCCGGAGGTCTTCGTCGACGCTGAGCAACTCATGGAAATTGTGGACGTCGGTGGCGACGCTGTTCCCGGCATCGATGACGAAAATAGACTTGTCTCGTGTGAGCGGGAGGCGCTTGTTTGCGCGGGCGACCGCGATGTCTATCCGGCCGAGAAGGTCGATCGTGTGTCCCGATATCAACTTGAGGCGGTCTGCGCGGTCGACTGCGAGGCCTTGTCGCCTAGCGTTCAGTGCCTCGGGTGACTCTTCCATAGCCTTGTCGAGAGCTAATACGTCGAAGGCTTCCTGTAGTTGGAAGGTGTCGGCCAGCACTGCCAGCCACTTCTGGACATCTGGCTTAACCGCTTCGACGACGGCAGCAAGCCCGCGGACACTACCGCTGTCTTCCAGCTTCCGAGCGAGCGCTTCCAATTGCAGCAGGGCGTACCCCTGAACATCGGCAAGTTTTCCTGAGGCGTTCTGGACCTCAGACCATGAATCGGGAGTGACGCGCCCCTCTAGGTCACGCATCGTCAGTGCGCGCCTGATCTGGAATCGGGCGCCACGCATGTCCTTGAGGACCGTGTCGTCCACCTTGCCGAGCACGTCGTCGACTTTCACGTCGATCCTGTCGAGATACGAAACGATTTCGGCCATCGTTTGCTGGCTGGCGACCTGAGCCATGAGCCCAGCGATGCCTGATAACGCCGCCGGGTTCGTCAGCAATGACCCTGGTCCATGTTCGGCCTGAAGCCAGTTCTTCACTTTCCCTGGCGCACCCACCATGATGTGGTTGACGCCGGGAGTCTTGGTCTGGATGAGCCCATTTTCCTTCACTAGCCTGGCAGATTCCTTGGTCAGCTTGATCCAGCGGCCAGAGTTGGCCGAGAACTCGGAGGCTGCTTGTGTGAGATCAGAACTAAGAGCAATGAGCGACCTCAGTCGTCGCAGGTCGAAGTTCTGGGAGGGACCCCACAAGCCGTTCGACCTGAGGAATGCTTCGACAGCCTCCTGTTCGCCGACGATTGCAAGGCCGTTGCCGTCACTAATGAGCCTTATATCGTTGCTGTCGGCAGTCATCTGACTCCTAGTCCTAACTTCTTCTTGTCGGCTTCCTTCTTCAACTTCGACTGACGTCTTGCTTTCTTGTTGAGGCGGTTGGCCTTGGCCCGGAGCACCCTCGAGACGTTCGCCGTCTATGCGCTGAATGTTGGCCACGAACAAATCCTAGGGAGCGCAACCGACAGGAACCGAGCGGAGTCTAGTAACCCAGCCGCGCGATGTGGTCGGCCCAGAGTTGTTCGATCGTCAACTCATACTCCGGCATCAGGAGGGTGCCGCTGCCTCGCGGTGTCCAATGTTGATTCGGCATCGCCGAGTCGAGATCGGCCAACGGCAGTGGATGGGCTGGGTCGATCACCAATTCCCAGTCGAGGTCGGCGTAGTTACCGAGCTTTCCGCTGCCGTCCCAGTGGGCTTCCTGGAAGATGCCGTCGTGCAGGGTCCCCGCTGCGATGATTCCCCGGTTGCTGCTGCCTTGGCGCAGCAAGAACACACGGTCGCCCGAACTGATGCCTCGTGTTCGTGATCCCGTGGACCAGTTTCCGGGGACGGTCCGCTTCGCGGCCGTTTCGTCGAGGCAGTGCTGAAGGTCGCTAGCCCACCAATCCCACTCGTCGGGGTTCCAAGTGAAGATGAAACTGCTCACGGGGGTTCCTCTCGTCGTCGCAGTCCTCGTGCGACGAATCGACGAGTTGTTTGTACTGGCAATACTACTGGCGAGCACGCACCTGTGGTGGAGGATTCGGCACGCCCCTGTCAGCGCATCGGGGGCCTTTTCGGCTGCCAGAATTGACGGTCGGCGTTGGCGGAGAGTACAGCTGCGAGGACGGTACGGTCCATGTCGTCAATCTCTTCCTTGGCAATTGGAACCTGTCCGGTAGGGCAGCTCACTCGAGTTTGCTGGGGGTGCACTTCATGCGCACGACAACGGAAAACCGAAGAGGTTGAATACTCCTCAAATCAGGTGTTGCAGTAGAGCCCGATGCATCTCTGCGGTTTTTTGGGAGGCGTCAGCGGTGCTTTCGGCGGGCCCGGTCAGCGAAGTCGTCAAGGGCGTTGGTGACGTCTGCGGCAACCCAGACGAGGTAGCGCTGAACGCCGGCGGCTTTCGTGATGATGCCGGCGGCGCGAAGTTGGGAGATGACGTTGTCGGCCGCCGGTTGGGAGAGGCCGGTGGCTCCCTGGACGAGGTTGGAAGTCACTGCGGGGTGGCTCAGCAGCAGAGGCAGGACACGCCACACCGCTGCTGACTTGCGGGCAGTGATGGATTCGCCCCATTTTTCGTAGACTTCCACGAGGTCGTGGGCAAGTTGGCGGCCATTGCCGATGGCAGTGAAAGTGGCTTCGGCGAAACGCGCAACGATCGGGCTGGCGTCGCCGTTGCGGAAGTCGGTTAGGGCTTCGAAGTACGAGTTGGTGTCCGACAGCAGTCCGGCGGAGACGGGGATGGTCGAGCGGGTTGTTGCGCCACCGAGCTTTAGCATCGCGTGTACGAGTGCGCGGCCAGTGCGACCGTTGCCGTCTTTGAATGGGTGGATCGTCTCGAACTGTGCGTGCGCGATGGCCGCCTGCGCGAGCAGTGGAACGTCGGTGCGCGCGATGAACGTGCAGAGGTCGTCGACGGCGCACTCCACGCGGGTGTGGTGGGGCGGGACGATCGTGGCTTTGTGTGGAGAGGCGCTGCCTCCGCCGATCCAGACTTGCTCGGTGCGGAAGTTGCCGGGATCCGCGTGACTTTGGTCGCGCATGAGCGCCTCGTGGATTGCCAAGATCGATGCTCGTGTGACGGAGTCGGCGAGGTCGATGGCGCGCTGCATGGCGTCGACGTTTGCCGCGACCAACTTGGCGTTGCTGCCGAACTTCGCCACGCCGATCTCGGCCAGCGCGAGCGCCTTTGCCCGCGCGGTGATGTTCTCGATCTGTGACGACGATGCGGACTCTGTGCGGAGAAGTACGGCGGCAAGGGGTGCGAATTCGGCGCCGGGCAGCAGGTGGGTGAGCTCGGCGTCAAAGCGCGAGATTTCTCCTCTGGCGTCGTCGGCTGCGGCGACCGCTTCCGGGGCGAGCTCGACTTTGGCAGTGCCGATGTGGGCGGGGACTGCGGCGTCGTACTTCGACCTCATGGCCGAGCGCTCGGCGCGGCTCATGGGGGAGGGGTCTTGTTGAGGTTCCCATGTGAGCGTCTCTGAGCCGACTGCCCACGGTGACTCGGGGAATGGCATCGACGCTCTCCTGAAGTATTGTTAGCTTCATTCTAACATAGGTAAAGCATCACTCACTTATGTTAGATATGCTCGGCATAGGGGGTGTCGTTGACCTCCCCGCGCACGAAAACGACGCCATCGCCCACATAAATTTGCTCCCAATGACCGTGGGCGCCTACCTAGACTCCGCCGACCGAATCTCTCACGCGGTTCGCTGACTCGGCCCTAGGAGTTGTTCCCTTGCTGGTCGCGCCTGACTACGGCTCCATCCTGCGAAGCAGTAGCGCCCAGCGTTTTCTGCTCACGTTGATTTCCAGGGGAATCGCGTGGAGTTCAGATCACCGAAACGATCGATGGTCCAGTTGCTGGGGAGGAGATTCACCGCGCCGCGGTGGATCTGGAGTTTTCCCGCGCCTGCCGGTGCCATCGGCGAGAGTGAATCAGGAGCCAGCTACGAAGAAGACCATGTCGATGAGTTTGGCCTTGGGATAAATCAGCTCGGTCGGCGCACCGGTTACGAAGTCGACCGTAGGTACCCTAAAGTCGTCGAGTGTCTCGGCGTTCGCGTCGTAGAACTCCCGAATCTTCCGCAAGGACTTGGGTCCGAATTTCGAGACTCCGAACCCGCGGCGAAAATACTGGTCGAACGCAGGCACGCAACCGAAGACCCCGAGCAGGATCTTCGTCGTGAGAACTTCCGATGCGGCAACTCTCTTGAGCCCGTTGCTTTCCAGCGCTGTTTCGATTGCCGGGTCATCTCGGAGCGCGCGGCGAACGGCATTCTCGGCCTCTAGTAACTTGGGGATCGTTTCCGCGTCGTATCCGTCGATATCTAACCCCCAGAGGTAGTCGAGGTCGTTGGCGATGAGATCGATGAGCGGAGCGAGGTGCTTCGAACTTCGCCACAGCAGGGCCGATGATCCGCGCAGCATGCCCCAACTTGCGAGGTAGAAGCCGAGTTGGAGGCAGCTTGTCTCTAGGTCCCCGGAAGCTACTAGCCGGCCCGGCTCCTTCCGGTGGGACTGGAAGTAGTTGAAGCAGTAGTCGAACGAGGCATAACGCAGGGTCGGTTCGCGCGTGCCCAGAAACCTATTTAGGTTCGCTTCGATGTCGACCATTGGGCCAGACTATTCACTTCCCCGGCGGTTATGTGCCGAATCGTCACGAGCCGTCGAAGACCACCCACGCGGAACTCCTGCAGGGTTTGGGCGGCCCATAGGACCAAACGAAACCGGCCCCCAGCCCCGCGTTTCCGCAGGGCTAGGGGCCGGTCCATCAAACCGAGAGGCTCAGATGTCGTAGTACAGCTCGAAGTCTCCGGCCGATGTTGGCTCGTGTTGTGCGGTATTGAAAGGTGCCGCTGACCTGCGCAAATGCTTATCGCCGGGGTTGATCTCTACTACGACAAGTTGGCTCGTGACGGATCTCCTGCGGTCTCACTGCGGTATTTGGCAGATGTTCAGCTGTCTGTGAGTTGGTTCGCCGCGGAGCGTGCGATCGCAGCAGCGCGTTCCCGGGTGGACTGGTGGGCGATGACATCGGGATAACGCAACTGGCGCACGCAGTAGGCAACCAGTAGGCAGTGCAGCTCTCGATCAGAGCGCTTCCTTGTCTGGAGCCATGTCAGGACAGTTTGGAAGTACTCGCTGGCCGGGCAGTTTGTGAGGAAGTCTGGGCTCAGGATGTCGTTGCACTGTTCAGCCGACGGCCAAGAATGATCACGCAGAGGAGAATCGCGATGAAAAAGGGGCCCCAGGAGCAAAGCGATCGCGTCCACCAGTTCGCTGCCGACCGTCTGGCTATCGAAGTCGATAATCACGGGCTGACCTGTGGCGGCGAGCACATTCGCGGGATGAAGGTCGCCGTGCTGAGCGGAACGGACGGTCGATGCTATCCGAGAACCTGGGGGGACTTGGATGTCAAAGTCGCCCGCCCGGCTCTGCACCGTACTCCAGTCCTCGAATGGCGTTGAGATCTCGGAGATGGGGATGTTGGCCTCCTGCCCGGAGTGCATTGCATCAAGCCCCGCGGTCAAGGTGGCTACGGCAGCGGCTGCTTGGGTGGGGTCCGAAGCCAAGAGACCAAGAAGTGGAACGGGCTCTGCTCCAACCAGTTGTTGGATCGTGACGAAGTACCCACCGCAGAAGCCACGCACGACGGAAATGGTCCCTGCGGTCAACTGCGCTGGACAGAGAGACTGAAAGCCCCCGGCTTCCTTCGACTTGACCTGGCGCTTCGCGACTACGCAGGCCGTCGGCGTCTGCTCGCTGTGGATCTTGCACATCCACACTGGTGAGTCTGTCAGGCCGCCGGCGAGGGCGTTGGCCTCAACCGACGCGCCGCCCAACTCAAATGCGACGCGCCTCAGAAGGCGCCTGTCATGACGGCTGAGCGACTCAGGGGAGTCGCACTGAATCTGTATGTCATCGAGCTCGGACAGAGCACTAGAAACTCTTGCAATGTATGCGTCGAACTCGATCGTCTGGCTCTTTTCGAAGAGTCTGACCCGATCGAACGTGTGCTGCGCATCGCGCATCTGGACTGAGCCGCGATCTGCCGTGGCAAACTGGAGGTGCTCGAAACCGGTGTGGCCGCTAAACACGACGGCGACCAAGTCTGGATGCTTCTGGAGCATCGCGAGGAGGAGTTCGTCGCCGACCTCATCCTGCGGAGCTTCGCCATGGCGGCGCGGCAGTCTGCGATCGAGGACGAGCAAGTCAATTAGGTCGACGGAAGCGTCCGCGTGCTCAAGTGCCGACACCGCATCGTTGTAATGCACGACTTCGAAACCCGCGGCCTGAAGGGCCTTCCGGGTTGCCTGGGCGGCGGCCGGCTCGTCTTCAACGAGGATGGCCCGGCTAGCCACGGCGTCGACTCCCGCGGAGTGAGAAGAATGCAGTCCCGCCCTTAGCGCTAAGTGAGATCTCGTAGCCGAGCCGCTCTGCGGCAAGGCGCATCGCGCTAACGCCAAGACCCTTGTGGCTGGTTTTTGATGATGTACCGGTGTGGGCAACCTGATCAAGTTCGAAGGACTGGCCCTCGAACCGATTTGTTATGGAGATCCAGAAGTCGCGATCGGTTACGCCGAATTCGATCCAGACAGTCCCGTCTTCGAGAGCGGCTGTTGCCTCTTGAGCATTCTGAAGCGCGTTGCCAATGATGATCGTCATGAGCCCAACATCAGTGTCAACGGCGTCATCCGTGGGAGATGAACCGTTGTTGGTGGTCAGGTCCGGTGGGCGGCAATCCGAGAGGATCTGCGCGAGCGAAACCCGCGTCCATCGAGGCACCCTGTGAGCAGCGGCAAGAGCCTCTAACCCACCGAGGCGCTGCCTCAAGAGATCGATGTTCTTGAAGGTCTCGCTGTCGTCATAGCCGGCTCCGATTTCATGTGCAGCGCTTCGCCGCAGCCAACCGATGACTGGTTCAGTTTCGTGCCGAATCAGACTGGCGAGACTCTCAAGGATCTCGGATGAGATGGGGTCTTGCTCGTAGGAGTGGGGGTGCGCTACGCGCGCCTCGTCGCCGGTCCGGGCTTTGCGGACCGCAACGCTCAACTGTCTGCGAAGGCTCGGCACGGACTCGGCCTCGAGTGCTTCGGTGAGCGTTGGCTGATGGCGGAATGAGGCGTTGGCAACGAACCATTCAATCGCTCTACCGCGCACTGAAGGGCGAGGGCTCCTGAGCGCGTCTACCGCTTCGGACTCATTCATCGCCTACACCATGGCTGTCGTAGAAGGCGGCGCGACGACGGAACGCATCTCGGCCGCCTTCCATGAGTGACGTGATGACAGAGACGATGTCACCATCATCAAACGCTCCGAGGGCGGATGCGTACCCACGGGCCCCGTCGCTCTCGAGCGAGACAACCACGGGCGCTGACCCGAGCACAGGAATGTTCGCGTTGTGGGTGGCGATGATCGTTTGTGCCTGGTGCTCACTGCGAGTCTCAAGCGCACGGACGACATGGGCAACGAGATACGCGTTATCTAGATGGTCTTCTGGCTGGTCGAGGATCAGCACGCGTGACAGTTCGGTCAAGACGATCGGCAGTGTGACCGCGCACTTCTGCCCCGTTGAGAGTTCCTCGACGCTCTTCTCGATCGATCCGTCACGAAGGCGGAAGTCGACCTCGTCTTCGAGTATGCAGGTGGCAACTGCAGCAATTGCGTCTGGTGCGGAGAGGTGTGCGACGACTCGCGCGGCTCGGTCAGGCGCGATCCCCGTAGCGTGCGCGAGTCCTTGGGCATCGCTAGCCTCTACTAACGCGACAAGCTGGCGAGGTAGGAGTGCTCGGGAAAGCGATTCCGACAACGGCCGGTACTGGAGTCCGGACCCTTGAAGGAGTTGCACCAGCGTATCCCTGAATCGCGTTGTGTCGGCGAGGTGCTCGACACTGACTACAACCCGGTTCTGGAGCTCAGCGGACACCGAATCGGCGATCTGACGGCGTGCTTCGTAAAGGCTCTCTTGCCAGTGCTCATACTCGTCGAGGACGGCGTCGCGTGCAGCTTCCAGCTCACGCAGCCTGGATGTCAGATCCTGCTTCCTGATGTCGGCGCGGGCAAGGGTCGCTAACTCGGAGTCGAGGTTTCGGAGTCGGGCCGTGACCTGCCCTAATCCAGATTCGGCAGCCTCCAGTTCCGCTCGAACAGGTTCCGCCTGAAGGCGGAGTCGATTACGTTGCTCTGCAATCGATCGTCCGTTCAATCGAAGGGCGTCAAGAAGCTCGTTAACTTGTTGCCGGGTTGAACCAAGGGTTTCGCGAAGCGCACCAAGCTTCGGGTCAAGGATGGCCGTCAGTGCTACGCCCGCGTCGGGTGGTGCGATTTCCTCAACCGCAGCGGTGAGGTCCGTCGCGAGTTCTTGGGCCCTTGTTGTCGAGGACAACGCCGTGTCGTTGAATTCCGCCTGCGCCGTTAGTTGGAGCAGTTTGGACTCCAGGCTTCGCAGAACGTCGCGTCGCCCGGCAATCTCTGCGGCGGACTCCGCTAGGAGCGCCTGCTCTTGTGCAACAGCCTCGGCGCGATCAGATTCGAGCACCTCCCGTCGCGTCGTTCCCTCCTCCAATCTGTCGATCTCAGTGCGTACGGCGGCCAGTTGCTGTGTTAGAGAACTTGCGTCCTCCAGGGAGGGCGGAGTCGCTTCAACAGATGCGCGTATGTCGATGAGATTGAGGCGACTCGCGGAGCTCGACGCGATTCCTTCGAGTTCGTTTTGCCCTAGAGCGAGCGCCATCGAAGTTGTGTTCACCGACACTCCGCTGCCGGACGCATCGACGACCAAATGCAGGGAAGAGTCTGTGTCCTGGAGTTCGAGGATAACCTCGCCAGCTCCGAGCATCTGGGTGACAGCTTGTTGCTGACGCCGTGCGACTGCCTCGTCGGCGTGCTGAATTCCCAGCGCATGACGGACGAGCTCAAGGAGCGTTGTCTTCCCAGCGCCACGCGGTCCGATCACAACGTTCAGCCCGGGTTCCAGTCGTACATCCAGGCCAGCGAGGAAGCCGCCGTTGACTCGCACACGTGAGATCCACACGTTTCTATCCTCTCTTCGCCGTGGCTACGCACGGGCACTGGTGATGGCGATTCGGGGAACGGCGAGTCATGGCCCTAGGCATCCGATCGGGATGACGTGGACGCCGTCCTCGCGGCGGCCGGCGACGCCAGTGCTGGTGATGACGCCGAGCGCGGCGGGTTCGCCGTGGCGGCCTTTGTCGACGTTTGCCGCGAAGCGCAGTAGCGCGGCGGCTGCGTTGTCGACGTCGCGTGGGTTGAGCTTGATTTCGAAGGCCGCCCACTTGTTGTCGTTGATGGTCACGATTGCGTCCACTTCGTTGCCGTTCTTGTCGCGCCAGGATTCGACGGTGCCGTGGTGGGGCTGGGCGTAGATCCGGAGATCACGCACGACGAGCGCTTCGAAGTGGAAGCCCGTTGCGAGTGGGTCCGCTCGAAGTTCGCTGGTCCCGATTCCGAGAGCGGCGGGTCCCAGGGAGGGGTCGACGAAATAGCGAACTTCGGCGGTGCGGAGCGGCGTCTTCGAGCGCATGTGGGGTCGCCACGCCGGCGAGTCTTCGGTGAGGCGGAGGCGTTCCAGTGTGTCGAGGTAGCCAGTGATGGTCTCGTGCGCGATGGGGCCGGCTTCGCCGCCGACATCCTTGGCGAGCTCGGACATCTTCACGGCTTGGCCCACGTTGCGTGCGAGAGAGGCGAATAGTCTGGTGAGGTTGCGGGGGTTGCGGCGGTGACCCATCAGGGGGATGTCGGTCTCGACGATTTGGTCGAGGTAGCCACGCAGCCAGCTGCGGGCGTCCCCCTCGTCGTAGTCGATGATCTCGGGCCACCCGCCGACAACGATGCGCGTGAGCAACTCGTCGAAGCTCAGATGTGTGCCAAGGCCCGTCTGGCGTTCGCCGTCGAGAAGTGACGTGAGCGAGACTTCTCCGTTGGAGTGCCCCGACTCGAAGAGGCTCATGGGGCGCATCCGCAGGACGCCGATGCGCCCTGCGCCGGAGTGGCGACTCGCGTCATCTCGCGGCCGGGCTGATCCGGTCAGAATGAAGTCGCCCCGCGAGTGGCGGTCGTCGACCTGGCGGCGGACCCGGTTCCAGATGCTCGGCTCCAACTGCCACTCGTCGAAGAGGATGGGAGTCTGGCCGGCAAACAGAGAGTCGGGGTCGAGTGCCACCCGGGCTCGGGCGGCATCGTCTTTGTCGAACTCGTAGGTGGTCTTGGCGACCTGCTTGGCTGTCTCCGACTTTCCGCAGGCTTTCGGCCCCTCGATGAGGATCGCCCCGATCGCTCGCATCTTCCTGGCGAGCTCGTCGTCTGCAACGCGGGGTCGGTAGTCTTGCATGGGGCAACCCTACCGTTTGCCTACCTTTAACTCGAAGATTTGGACAAAGCGAAACTGAAGTTTCGGATGGATTGCAGTCGAACTTTCGCATAACCGCAGGTCAGAAGCCCCGTCGGCGCGACGCGGCGACGCGACACGCCGATTGAGCGTCCGAACGTGTGTTCGGGGCGGGGGTAGCCTGTTGGTGATGCCGGGCGACGACTCCTCGGCAGTGCGTGAGTCCTCCGGTGCATCGGGGGCTGCCTTTCACAACTTGATCAGGCGGCTGCGGCATCCCTGGGCAACTCGTCTGAACCCCTCGGTGAGGAACGGAAGGACGAGCAGATGAGCGTCGCAGCAAGACTCGGAGTGGAGGACCTCAACGGTCCATTGATGGCTGCAGCACGGGCAGCATGGCCCGGATGGGTTGAGACCGATCCGGAACTGGGCGTGGTCGAGGACCTCGCCGACCTGCGCCGATGGGTGGACAAGGCCACGGCCGCGAAGGGCGATGTCGTGATGGTGAAGCTGGCCGCACTCGCCGTCACCGACGACGACGCAGCCGTTGCTCTCGCCTGGCTGATGGTCCCGAAGATGGCGAGACTTGCGCGCCGCCTCGCCGACGTCGCCGCAGACATCGACGGGATGGTCGCAAGCCAACTGTGGATCGAGATCCGCGCCAGGCAGCCTCTGACGCACAGCGTCTCCACGACGCTCTGGTTCAACCTCAAGCGTGGCATCCTCGGCGAGTTCGGCATTGGTGACGCAGGCGAGCGGGCCGACAAGACCTGGGCGTCGACGACCACGGTTGACAGCGTCGGGGACATGGCGCCGTTCACCGACGAGGCGCCCGAGTTGCAGCGAGTGCTGCGCGTCCTCTTTCAGCACCTCATGGATGCAGGCGAGCTGACGATTCGGGATGTCAAGATCCTCGCGGCGGCCGCTGACTACGCCGACTGGTTGGACAAGCCAATGCGGGGTCGTGCTGGTCTCACTTCGCCGGACGCACTTGAAGCCCTGACCAAGTTCGAGCCGAGGAAAGCCCGGACGAGGAGGCGTGAGGTCGGCATGCTCCTGGATCGCATCGCGGTGCTTGCGGCTGATCTCGACGTCGAGATGCTGCTTGCTCAGTACCCCGACGACGGCGTCTCGTTTGGCGATTGCGTCTATGGGTTGGGGAGTCCTCGGCAGGCTGCGGCGATGCGCAACTTCCGCGATGACGAAGTGTCGATGGTCCGAGCCCACATCGCTACGTGGGACTCGGTGACCGAGCGGTGCGGTACTCCCGACATTTGCCCCGAGTGCATTCGCGAAGACGGCAAGCGCGAGATGGCGGCCCTGAAGAAGGCAGGCTGACCTATCGCGCGCCGGGTCACGTAGCGAAAGGACGAACGCCGACGACGTGCGTCTTGAGAATGTCGGTAAGCATCGCGTCGAGCGCGACTGCATCGGCCTCCTTGAGCCAGGCCTCTCCGCAGCATTCGCAGGCCGTGATCGGGACACCAGTGACAACGGCGATGTGGCCGTCTCTGTCATCGACGTAGGGCCGTGTGGTTGGCACCCGGACACCCTCGCCGCAGCGGTTACACGTCATGGCTCAGGATCTGCGGTTGGCCAGGATCTCGCGATCCAGCTCGCTGCAAGTACGAGTGGCGACCCGGAACTTCAGGAACAGTGCGTCACGCACTGCCTCGACGATGGTGGCCAGGCGCTCGTCCGTCCCCGCCCAGAGGTCGATGGCAACTTGCTGCCCCGGGTAGTCGAACGCCAGCTCAACACGGAACTCTGCATTAGAGGGGAGATTGAGGGTAGGCAAGAGCGCCTCGACCTCTTCGATGAGGCCGAGATCAGGAAACGCGATCGTCTCGTCAGCCATGGCTCCATCCTACGTTCAGGTCATCGGTCACCAGGACTTGTCGTCAACCATGGTTGGGACCTCCGAAATCTCGTCTCAAAGCCCGAGTGACGGGCCGGACTGCTGCTGGCTATGGTGCGGGAACGGGTCGATGCTCTGCGGGGCGCGGCCCTTCTTTGGGGTGGCGAGGTCCTTGACCCGGTAGGCAAGCGCGGACGTCGGGTGGTCGACGGGCAGGGGCTTGCGGGCGGCGGCGAGGTCGAGGAGGCGCCCGGCGTCGAGGCCCTTGCGGGCGAGTTGGTCGAGGTACTTCGCCAGCTCGGGTGTCTGCTCGTCGTGCGTGCCGACGTACTCGACGATGCGGTCGGCCCAGACCTGCACGGCTTCGCCATACCTCGCACCGATTCGCTTGGTGAGGTGGCGGTGGTACGACGCCTCGCAGTCGTCGTGCGGCACCGGGCCGGCCATCGTGCGCTCGTCGTCGGGGACACCGGTGGCTGCGCGCCAGACGGCCACATCACGGCGCAACTCCGCGGTGAGAACGTCGCTGTCATAGCGCTCCATCCATTCCGGGAGCACGGGATCGGCGGCGACCTCGGCCGCCAGCGACATGACTCGACGGGATCGTGCGGCGAGGTAGGGGCCCCAGCTCGGGGTGCGAGGCGACGTCGGCGGGGATACCGGCAAGCCAGGGGAGCGGTCCGTCATCGGCAGGCTCGGCGCGCAACTGCGAGGTTGCAAGTGCGACGGCGTCGGCGAACCGCGCAACTGCGTCCTGCAACTGTGCGGCGGGCGATGCGGCACGGGCTTGCACCGACGTTGCGGAGACGGCCGCACCGTCACGGGCAAGGATCCTTTCGAGCACCTCGGTCGCCGTGAGCGAACGGTCAAGTACCGGCGACGGCAGGGCGTGGGAGGCCTCGGTGTCGAGCACGATGTGGGCGTGGTTCTCGACGCGGCCACGGGTCAGCATCGTGTAGAGCATCTGGCGGTCCTCGGTGCCGGTGACGATGCCGTGGACGACGTCAGTGGTGATGCCCTGGGCGGTGTGGACGGTCGAGGCGTAGCCGAGTTCGACATGCTCGGTGACGTAGTCGGCAGGCAGGGTCGCATGCAGCCGTGACGTGGCGTGCCGCACGGAGAGGGCGCCGTCGGCGCGTACGTCGGCGACGATCCAGCGGTCGCCGTTCTTGACCCAGTCGGTGCCGCTGACCCCGAGGCGACGGTCGTTCCGGCGACTGATCACCACATCACCGGAATGCGCCTGGCAGCCGTCGGCCAACCCGACCGACGTACCTGACAAGTCACGCGACGCCTGCGCCCGGAGGTTGAGTTCGCGCACCAGCTCTCGGGTGGGAGCGAGCATCAGGCAGTCACGACCACCAGAACGCTCCCGCGACCACGCGGCGAAGACGTCGTCGAGGCAGGAGTCGACGTCGCCGACGTGGACGCGGTCGTTGTCCAGATAGAACCCGAGCGCAGTCCGGTCGCCGTCCCGCATCGCCAGCGAGGCTTCGCCCTCGGCAAGGTCGCCGAACCGCATCAACTCGTCGAGCCGGATGACGCCGTGCGTGGTGGCGATGTCGCGCAGCACACCACCGGCGCCGATGGCGGCGAGCTGCCGATCGTCGCCGATCAGTCGCACCGACGCGTCCCGCTCGACGGCAAACTCGATGACCGTGGCGAGCGTGAGCGTGTCGGCCATGCCGGCTTCATCGATCACCACCAGCGTCCCCGGACCGATGGAGCCGACCAAGTCGGACGAGGGGACGTGCGCCAGGTCGTGGGTGAGCTTGGCGAGCGTCTCGCACGGCATCCGGGTCGCCTCGGCCAGTGCAGTCGCAGCGGCGGCCGATGGTGCGAGCCCGAGCACGTTGCAGCCGCCCTCGGTCCACACGTTCGCCAGCACCTGCATCGCGGTGGTCTTGCCCGACCCGGCCGGGGCCAGGGCGAGCTGCACCCGCGCCCCGCTGGTCGCCATCGCATAGACCAATGCTTCCTGCCCCTTGTTGAGCCGCACCCGATCGAGTGCGGCAGCGAGCACCGACAGCTTGACCTCGTCGGGCGGCCACGCCAGTCCGTCGTACCGTCCGGCAAGGGCGACGATGCGCTGCTCGGCCTCCAGCACGCGGCGGGTGGTGCAGCGGTTGCGGCCGGTGTGCCGGTAGACGCTGGTGCCGTCCGAACGCCGCAACCCGGCGGGTTCGAGGATCGGGTCGACGTCGGGAGTGAGGTTGACCGACAGACGCTCGATGGCGTCATCGATGATCCACTCCACGACGTCGGCCACCCGATCAGCCGGTACGGCGACCTCGCGCACCTGCCGCTGCGCCTCGGCCCGCAGGTACTGGATCTGCCACGTCGCCCGCCGTGACTCCACCTCCGCGATCAGCCGCTCCGCAGCCTCCCGCACCCACGCCGACGTGACCGACGGTCGAGTGCTGTCCGCAGGGCGGTGTGTCGAGGCCACGACGTCATCGACCGCAGGCTCCGACCCCAGGACCTCGAGGGCCTCAGCCCGCCACACCCTCCGCTGCTCGGCCTCCGACCTCGGCTCCTGCTTGGCCCCGCGCGACTCCAGGTTCGCCTGTTGCGCCAACGCCACCGCCTCCACCGGCGTGGGCGGTCGACCATGCGTCGCTTGGAACTCCCGTGCCAACTCGCGTTGCCGCACGGTGATCGCCTTGCGGCGCTCAGACCACCGATCACACAACTCGACAGGCACCCCGACGATCTCGCGCACGGGCCGCTTGTCGCGCGCCGTACCGGGTCGCTCGACGAACTCCACCCCGAGCGCCTCGACCAGCCGGCGCTCCAGCGCGGTGTTGTAGGTCTCCGACGCAGCGACCGTGTGCTCGAACAGCACCGTGCCGTAGATCGACAGCCACTTGCCCTGCCTTGTCTGCACCTTGTTCGCGACCGCGACGTGGGTGTGCAGGTCGGGGTCGCCGGCCCGGGAATCGCGGTGGGTGAACGCCGTGGCGACCAGCCCACGGGTCTCGACCTGGCGGGCACCGTTGCGCCCCTCCCGCGTGAACAGTGCCTGGCGCTCGATGAAGGCCAACGCGTCGCGAACGGCGGCGTCGTGGGCTGCCTCGATCACCCGCGCAACCTCGGGAGAGGCGACCGCCCACAGCGACGAGACCGACTTCACGGGTGAGAACGTCAGGTCGAATCCGGCCACCGCCGTCTGCCGCGGCCGGGAGTAGCGGGCGAGCGCATCTGACAGCTCTCGGGCATTCTTCGGCTCCCGCCCGTGCTCGGCGACGAACCGCTCCCGGGCGACCTCCGAGCGCACCCGGGCGAGAACGTCGTACGGCGGCTTGGACTCGCTCGTGGCGCGCACTCGCCGGGCGACCTCAGCGTTGAAGCCGTCGACGCCGGTGTTGTCGTAGGCCTTGTATGTAGCCCCGAGGGACTCGCCAGTGAGCGGATGTGACCCGGTTCCGAACAGGCGAAGCATCTGCTCCGACGTGACCGTCGCGTCGATTTCCAAGCCGTCGATGCCAGTGAGACCGGAGCCAACCCAACGCCCAGGCGACTCGCCTTTCGCTGCGTAGTAATCGTTCAGGGGAATGGCGCCCTTCTCGGTGGAGTCGAGGGCCGCAACCTGCCGGGTCAGGTACTCGTACCCCGACCCCGCCGAGAGTTTGTGGATGGTCATGGTCACATCCCAAACGGCCGCGCGCACGACGCGAGTGGCCACTGACCGGGCTGTGGATGAAAGAGGTGTGTTCGCTTGCTGTGGATTTTGGAGGCGCGTAGAGGCCTACACCGGCGTGGAGTCCAGGGGAAGGAGCTGACTGGCACTAGCGTTGGAGCATGACCGTTGTTGCCGCTGCTGCTACGCCGAAGCACGCGGCTTTGTACGTCGAGAAGATCGTGATCCGGAACTTCCGTGGGATCGTCGCCTGCGATGTGGAGTTCGAGCCGGGGCTGACACTCCTTGTGGGTCGAAACAACGTTGGCAAGTCGAGGGTCCTATCCGCGCTGCACCTGGCATTGGGTGGGCGGGTCGCAGACGTGGATGATTTCACCGTTGGATCGTCTGGCGAACCCGAGATCGATGTCATCCTCGCGCCCAGCCCGCCGCCGTCCTCTACAGACGAGGAAGCGTTCGAAGACGACGAAGGCCGGCTGATGGGCGGCGATGCGCAGACGATCAGCGACCCGCCGTTCCGTGAGCGCTTTGCCTGGCGCACGCACGTCCGACGCTCGGCCGAAGGCCTTGGCGCGCGATCTGAGTTCAAAATCCTGACGTTCGATGCCGCCCGTGGCATTTGGGTCGAGCGCACCGGCGCAAAGGACCTTGGTCGAACCGCTCGGGGGCTCGTGGCGTCGGACTTTGTCAACACGGGGCGCGACTTGATGGAGGAGCTCGGGCGTCGTGGCTCGGGTGTGCGCAAGGTGCTCAGCGATCTGGATGTTGACGACGTCACGCGAGCTGATCTGGAGCTCCGTCTGGCGGGTCTCAGCGCCGACATCGTCGCGGGAAGCGGGACGCTCGCCTCGGTAGGTCGATCGCTGGATGCGCTGAACCGCGCCGTCGGCAGCATCGGGGCTCCCGGAATCACCCCGATCCCCATCACGCTTGAGGAACTCGCCCGCTCGCTGTCGATTGACCTTGACAGTGGGCACGGCGCGCTCCCGATCAGGATGCATGGCGCCGGCGCGCGGAGCTTGGCCTCGCTCCAGATCCAGGGGGTTCTTTACGAACGGTTGCTCGGCGCCGACGGTGGATCGCTCCGCCCGCATCCTGTGACTCTTGTCGAAGAACCGGAGGCGCACCTGCACCCGCAGGCGGGGTCCGAGTTGCCGCACCTGCTGACGTCAATTCGCGGGCAGGTAATTGCAAGCACACATTCCAGCCAGGTGGTCACCGCTTCCGACCCGCGCGGGATACGGCTACTTCGTGAGGACGCGGGGGCATTGGTGGTTGTAGATCTCGGCCCCGCCGCAACTTCCGCACCTGGCATACCGCGACCATTTCGCGCGGCACTGCACACCGACGAGATGGAGAAACTCAAGCGACTAGCTGAGAGGCCGTTTGGCGAGATCCTCTTTTCCAGCGCAATCGTGGTTGTTGACGGTGCAACGGAACGCGGGTTCCTTCCGCCGGTCATCAGGCGCGCGCTTGGCGCCAAGGCGCATGGCGTTTGCGTGGTCGACCCCGAGTCAATGGCGACCCCGACGGCACTTGCAGTCGCCAAGTTCGCAAGTGCGATCGGGGTTCCGTGGTTCGTCTTCGCCGACGGCGACCAGGCGGGCGTGACAGCGGTCGAGACTCTCACAACGACCGGTGGAACTCCGGTAGCCGTTGTATGGTCAGGGAAGCCAGACAGCACTGCAGCGAAGGGCGTTTCGGGAGCGATCGAGGCAATGATCGTTGACTTCGATGAGGACGTCGGCAAGACGGCGTGCGAACGAGTTCGTCCAGACTTCGCGCCGGTCACGAGTGTGCACACGACAATGAAGAAGCTGAAGGGCTCGATTGGCCAGACCTTGGCTGAGGTGCTGCTAGATCGCTACGACGACGTCGCCACTTGGCCGGCGCCGGTCCAGGAGCTAGTCCGAGCTATCGACGGGGCTTTGTCATGACCACGATGGACGATTTCAACGAGCCGGTGCTGAGTCCCGCGCAGCAAGCGGCCGTGGACAGCGACGCGCACGCCCTCGTGGTCGTAGCAAGTGCGGGAAGCGGCAAGACCGAGGTCGTCGCTCGCCGTATCCAACGATTGCTCCTCGCCGATTCAGAGGGGAGCGGCCGGGTGCTCGCATTGACCTACACGGTGAAGGCAGCCGACGAGCTCCGCGCCAGACTCGACGTCCGGCTTGGAGCACTGGCACGTCGGGTCGATAGCGAGACCATCCACGGTTTCGCTCACAGCCTGCTTCGTACTCATGGAACTCGCATCGGTCTTCCACTAGAGCCGGAGCTGTTGGCGCGTGACGAGGATCGCGTTGAACTCTTTCGCTCGTGGCTGGCGGGTCGCGGCGACACAGAGCCAGAGGATCTCAAGAGTCGTCTCGTGGGCTTCGACTTGGCGCGTGCCAAGGGGCAAGACACTGAGGGTTTGGACGAATGGCTGCAGGCGCTTAGTGACAATGGCGCTCTCGACTATCCGGCCCTGCTAGCGCGTGCGACAGAGTTGCTGACAGTCGCTTCAGCGCGTCGCCAGATTCGGCGCCTCTACACGTCCGTCATCGTCGATGAGGCTCAGAACCTGACCAAGGCGCAGTACGACCTGCTCAGTGAGTTGGGATCGGACGAAGGTGAGATCGCCATCCCGATGATGCTGGTCGGTGATGACAAGCAATCGATCGTCAGTTTCGCCGGAGCAGATCCACGCTTCATCGGATCCTTCACCGAAGCCTTTGCTGCTGAGCGTCACGAACTCCACACCAACTTCCGATCTGCAACCGCCCTCGCTACCGCGTCAAGCAAGGTTGCAGCCGCGCTTGGTCATACTGCTGGGGAGGAGGCAGCATTCGCGGCTCAGGGCATGATCGCTGTCGAGGCGTTCGCAAGCGAAGCGGACGAGGGCGAGAGGGTTGCCGCCTGGGTAGAAGGCCTGCTGGCGAACGGCCTACCCCAGGAAGCGCTCGGCGACGACGAGAACAACTCAATTCGTGCTGAAGACATCGCGGTGCTGTCCAGGTCAGCGGCCGGTCTTCGTCTCGTAGCGTCGGCACTGACTGAGCGTGAGATTCCTTTCGCGCTGTCCAGCACGCCGAATGAGTGGCTCGCGACAGTGGCCGGCCGGATAGTTCTTGAAGCGGTGTCGCTGAAGTCTGCGCCGGATCACCACTCGACCTACTGGGAGTTGGGCAGGCTCCTGGGTGCCGATCTTGCGGAAGAGTCGGCGGATGCAGTACGAGAGGCGATTCTCGGGTCCGAGGACATGCTGGTTCGTGCGACCGCAGGCGTTGTCGACCTCGCCGATGTCACCGAGCTAGTCCCGTTCCTTCAGGCGGTGGAGGTGCCGACGGGCTTGGCCGACGCCGAGGCAGCGAATTGGCTGACTGACATGCTCCAGTTCTCGACCAGCTGGACTCAGTTTGATGGGCTCACGGCAAGGTCAGAGCTGACCTGGGCGAACTTCAAGTTGCACTGTTCCCGTGCACAGCGTGGGGACGACCTTGCCGCTGGTGTCCGCCTACTGACGGTGCACAAGTCGCAAGGACGCGAGTACGCCGCCGTTGGGGTCGTTGGCCTGAACGACGGCCAGTTCCCCGACTTTAGAGCAACGACTGAGTCGGCATTGCGGGACGAACTGCGAACCTTCTACGTCGCCATTACGCGCCCACGCCGAGTCCTCTTGCTCACGCGGGCGATGGTGCGTGACACGCGGTACGGTCCGAGAGCGACAGAGCCGTCGAGGTTCCTCTCCCTCGTGACTTCGTAGCGCTGGCGATCGCGAGAGCCTATCCGGCCACGAGCTGGAGCAGCGAGTCGTAGGAGTCGACGACGTCGTACTTCACGCCGTCCCGCTCGGCCTTGTCGTTGAGCGACGCGAAGAACTTCTTCGCACACTCGATCTTGGCGTTCTCGACGCCCTTGAGTTGGAGGGTGGACATGGAGCCCTTGGTCTCGGCGACGAAGTAGACGTGCTTGATCTGGCTGATGTCGTCGCGGAAGGCGATGGCCCAGTCGGGGTTGTAGTCGCCGACTGGGGTCGGGATGAAGAACCCGCGTGGGAGTTTCGAGTAGACAACGACCTCGTCGCTGACGTCGAGTTTCTCGACGAATGATCGCTCGACTTTGGAGTCGGTGACGACGTACTCATAGACGCTCTTCTGCAACTTGTCGCCGGCCTTCGACAGGTCCTGAGCGGTCTGGTTCTCAGTGAAGATCGAGGAGTCGTACCGGTTGTCGAGCGGGTCGTAGCTCAGGTGCTCGACGATCACGGTGGCTTTCTGCTCGTTGACCAGTCGCGCGGTCTCGGTGATGAACTGCTCCGGGTTCTGCTTGAACTTCGCGAACGTGTTCGGGTTGATGCCCGTCAGGATCGCCGCGCAGGTGCGACGTGTGAGTTGGGTCTTCTCCGCGATCTCGCCGAGTAGGTCGTACTTCACGGTCGAGCCTGCAGACGCCGCGGAGTGCTTGACCTTCGTCTCCGACACCTTGAAACCGGTCCCTGCTTCGAGTTGCTCGACTTCGAGGCCGACGACCTGCTTACCGGCCTCGACGAGGTACTGCATGACGGTGACGTTGAGAGACGTGTCGAGCACGCGGATGCAGTTCCTGATCAGCTCGGCGGAGTCGAACTCGACCTGATAGACGGCCTTGTGGTTGATCCGGCCCCACAGTTCCTGGAACTCGCGCCTCTTGAAGTTCGCTTCGTTGAAGGGAATCTTCTTCGGCTTGCGGCCGTCGGTCGGCTTGGGAACGTCGAGGTAGAGCGCGTCGACGAGGGGCCACATGAAGTCGATCACCGGCTTGAGGACCTCGGCAGAGGGCGCAGCGAGGGTTCCGTCTGCGCGTGCGTCCTTGTAGTCCTGGGTGACGAAACCGTCGTCGTCGATGTACTCGTTGCGGATCAGGTGGTTGTACAGCGCCTGGGCGGCTGCCTTCTCGAGGACGCTTGTCGACCCGTCCTCGAGCTTGATCTGTTTGCCGGTGAAGTAGTCGACGCTCGCCTTGCGCGGGCGGGCGGACAATGACTCGATGATTTCCTTCTGGAGCGCAGTGACGAAGTCGGTGTAGGACTCGTCGGTGACCACCGTCAGTTCGTTGATGTCGTGGACCGTGACAGGATTGTCCATCCGCTCACCGTGCTGATCGACCGACAGCCGCAAGCCGCGGCCGATCTCCTGACGTCGAGTGGTGGTGTTGTCGCTCTTCTTGAGCATGCCCATCACGAACACGTTCGGGTTGTCCCAACCCTCGCGCAGTGCTGAGTGTGACCAGATGAACCGCACTGGCTCCTCGAAGGAGAGCAGCCGTTCCTTGTCCTTCAGGATCAGGTCGTAGGCGTCGACGTCGTCGGACTGGCCTGCGAAATCGCCGCGGGCTGCGATCTTGCCGTCGATGGAGCGGCCGGTTTTCTTGTCGATGGAGAAGTAGCCCTCATGGGTTGAGCGCACCGGGATCGCTTCGACGTGCTGGCAGTACCGCTCGGCTGCTTCGTCGAAGTCGAGCTGGGCGAGGTAGTCGGCGAGTACCGCCTCGTACTCCTCCTCGAATACGCGGGCGTACTCACCGAGGGTGTCCTCGCGCTCGTAGTCGCGGTACTTGCTGACTTCGTCGATGAAGAACAACGACAACGCCTTGATGCCCTGCGCGAACAGTTCGCGTTCCTTGTCGAGGTGGGCGCGGATCACTTCGCGGATCTGGATGCGGCGCTTCTGGTCCTCGGCCACGTCCTCGGTCACTTCACCGGCGCCGATGATGTCGCCGTTGCTCAACTCGATGATGTCGCGGTTGGCATCGACGTCGCGGATGAACAGACCCTTGTATGCCTCGATTCCGCCAGAGACGTCGTGCAGGTTCATGCCCTGGCTCAGGCGCTTCACCTGACGTTTGATGCCCTGGGCAGTCTGGACCTCCAACTCGACCCGTGCCTTCGGGAACTCGGCGCCCTTGCCGATCTCCAGCCCGTCGACGTACAGGTAGGCGCTGCTGCCGGCCAGATGTTTGACGGTGATGCCGCGCACGGCGATCTTCTTCACGAGTTTCTGGTTGTAGGCGTCGATCGCGTCAAGCCGGTGCACCTTGATGCGCTCGGTCTTGTGGGTGGCCGAGTAACGGATGGCGAAGAGTGCGTTGAACCGGCCGAGTGCCTCCAGTGACTTGGACGGCTTCTTGGCGTCGCCCTCGATCTTCTGCGGCTCGTCGATGATGAGGATCGGCCGGTTCGCCGCGATCACGTCGATCGGTCTGCGGGACTGGAAGTCGTCGAGCACCTCGTAGATGCGGCGGGCATCCTTGCCGGTGGCGTTGAACGCCTGAATGTTGATGATCATCACCTGCACGCCCGCGTCAGAGGAGAATCGCTCTAGTTCGTGCAGGCGTGAGGAGTTGTAGATGAACGTGCGCGGCTTGGTGCCGTAGTGCTGCTGGAAGTGCTCGGCGGTGATGTCGAACGACTTCTTCACGCCCTCGCGGATCGCGATCGACGGCACGACGACGATGTACTTCGACCACCCATAGCGCTTGTGCAGCTCCATGATCGTCTTGATGTAGACGTAGGTCTTGCCGGTGCCGGTCTCCATTTCAATGTCGAGATTGATCGGCGCAGCCGACCTCTTGACGGGGTCCTTGAGGTCCCTCGACTGTTCAAGTCCACGTTCCTGCTGTACTTGGTGGACATTGGTCAGGAGTTGCGGCGGCGTCAGCGCGATCTCGGCGTTGCGCAGGCCGGCATCCTCCAAGAGGGCCGGCGCAGCCCCAGCGCCGGGGTCGACGCGGTACTTCACACCGTCGGCGAAAGGCTGCCCGGTAAACACCTCGACCACCGCATCGACGGCCTCGGTCTGATAGGGCTGGACCTTGAACTGGAGTTTCATAGCGTCAGATGGTCCTTACCTCAGTCTCGGGCGAGATCTCGCGGAAGATCTGCTCCGCGTTGATGCGTGCGGCGTCTGTGGCGAAGCCTGCATCAAGGAACACCGCCCGCAGCGGATGGCGATTCGCGATCTCCTTAACAACGTTGTCGGTGATCTCATCAGCAAAGCAAGCAATCAGAGCGTCCTCGGCGACTGAGAAAACGCGTCGGCCACTGATCTCCTTAACTGTGATCGTCTCGGCAAGGTCGAGAGCCCAGTCGAGGAGCACCTGGAACAGGAGGTCGAAACTCGTGCGGCCCTCCTTCACGCTGGCGATCGCAGTGGTCAACATGTCCTGCATAAGCGCGTCGGGAGCCGAGGCCGTGTCGGCCAGGTTCGAGGTGTCGATCTTTAACACGCGGAAACCGCTGTCGATCAGTAAGTCTCCCGCCAGTTGTTCATGAACGAGGCGCATCCGCTGCTTCGTGATTTCGGCAACGGTCGCTGGATAGCCGAGCCGAGCGAGGAGCTTGATCGCGTTCGTGGCGATCTGCTTCGCCGCGCCCTTCGCGGTCTTGAGCGTTTCGTTCAGGTCCTCAGCGACCTGAACGCCGATGAATCGACAGGCGGACTCGCCCCCGCGGTTTAGTTCAAGTACGGCCTGCATGGCAGAGCCTGAACCAGCGAACATATCGAGGACGACGTCATCGCCAGTGACTCCGACTGCGCGATAGATGTCGCGGAGCAGGGACTCGTCCTTCGGGTTTGTGAACACCTTCTCGCCGAACAGCGCGGCGAGCCGCTTCGACGCCGCGCGGCCATCGACGTACCTGATGCTCGTCAGGCTTTGGTACTCGGTGTTTGCCAAATATGTTTTGTTGTTCGGCACGGTGGTCTCGTCGGAGCCGAAATGTACCCGACCATCGGCGATGCGCTCGCGCATCGCCGCCTCGGGATACCGCCACCCCGTGGATGGCATCTTTACCGTCTTGCCCGTCACAGGGTGCGTCACGTCGTAGACGTACTGACCGTCGTTCGGCCCAGCGATGTTGTCTGGGAAGTACACGCCCCGCGCGTCCATCCAGGTGTAGTGTCTGCTCGCCGACACTGGATCGCTCGCCGGGAACTGCTTGTACCAAGCCTTGGCGTCGGCGTTGATCGCCGCCCAGTCGTCGCCGTGCTTCTTACGAAGGCCGTCGAAGGCGGCATAGATCTTGTCCAGCCCTTCCTTCTTCTCAACCCATTCGCCCGCGTTGGCATGCCGGTTCTTGACGAAAAACACGATGTACTCGTGCTGGATCGAGACGTACGCCTGATCGTTCTTGCTGCTGTTCTTGAGGATGATCTCGCCTACGTATGAAGCGTCCCCAAGCACTTCCTCGCCCAGTCGAACAAGGCTCGCGTGCTCGTTCTCGTCGATCGACACGACGAGAACACCGTCGTCAGTGAGCAGATTCTTCGCGAGCTTGAGTCGCGGGTAGATCATGCTCAGCCAGTCGGAGTGGAAGCGGCCATTTGCCTCTTTGTTTGCGACGAGACGGTCGCCCGTCTCAGACTTCTGGCCGGAGCGGGCCAGGTAATTGGCGCTCGACTCAGCAAAGTCGTCCTCATAGACGAAATCATTGCCTGTGTTGTATGGCGGGTCGATGTAGACGAGCTTGACCTTGCCGAGGTACGGCTCCTGGAGCAGCTTGAGCGCCTCCAGGTTGTCGCCCTCGATGAAGAGGTTCTTGGTCGTGTCGAAGTCGACCGACTCCTCCCGCACGGGGCGCAGCGTCTTGGCGATTGGAGCGTTGGCGGCGAACGCCGCAGCACGCTTGCCAGGCCAGTCAAGCTGATAGCGCTCGTGGGGGCCATCGACGATGTGGTCAGAGAGCTCCTGGCGGAGCAGGTCGAAGTCAACGGCGACAGTCACGTTGCCCTCGGCATCCCTCGACTCCGTCATGACCTGAGGGAACAACTCGGCGATCCGCTCGATGTTGCGGGCGGTCAGGTCGGGGGAGTGCAGTGTGCGCTTCTCCATCACGCAACACCGCACAGCGCAGCCGTACGCCAAGTCGAGACGTCACAGTGTCTTGACCTCCGTGCTGGGAGAGAGCTCGCGGAAGATTTGCTCGGCGTTGATCCGTTCGGCGTCTGACTTGAAGGCCGAGTCTCGGAAGACGGCTCGCAGCGGCTGGAGATTGGCGATTTCGGTGACCACATCAGCGGACACGTCCTCGCTGAAGCACGCGATGAGGGCGTCGTCCGAAACGCGGATGTACTCTCTCTCTCTCTCTCTCTCCGAGCCTCGCGCTTGATCGGCAGGCTCAAATCGAGACCCCAGTCGAGGAGAACCTGGAATAGCAGGTCTTCGTCGGTGCGGTCGGGCTTCACGCTTTCGATCGCCTCAAGGAGGTCGCCCTGGCCGAGCGCATCGGCGGTCTTGCCCGTGTCGGCCATGTTCGTCGTGTCGACACGGAGCGTGCGGAATCCGGTGTCGGTGCCCGCACCACCGGCATGTTCAGCGGCCTGCCGCCCGGCCCTTATTATCCTGTCGCGGGAGATGGCCGCGACGGTCTTGTAGGTCGGTGCCGCAACGGCCTTCGGGTTCGTAGCTTCCGCGATCTGCACGATCACGTATCGGCGGTTGCCGTCGTCGTCGGCGTTGGCCCGGATTACTGCGTCTGCCATCGATGCGGAGCCGGCAAAGAAGTCGAGAACGATGTCGTCAGTCTTAGGTCGGGTCGCAATCTCGAGAAGCCTTCGCATAAGGCGCACCGGCTTCGGGGTGTCGAATGCACGGAGCCCGTCGAACAGATTCGTGACCTCGGCCGTTGCTTCCTCGTTGCTGCCGACTTCGCTGAAGTCCCAGTAGCTCGGGACGGTTTGTCCATCGGCCTCTGCGAGGAACCGCTTGATTCTTGGCACGTTGTCCCCACCTCGCCCGAACCAGATGCGATTGTCGGCGCGAAGCTCGAGGAATGTCCGCTCCACCAGCCCCCATGAGCGTCCTTCAGGTGGACCGATCATTCGTCCGCTAGGCAGTGTGACCTCGAAGTACTGGTCTTTCGTCGCCCTTCCTGTCATCCCCGTCATGTCGACCGAAGCCCACGGCCCGCGAGGGTCGTCGTCTGGATTGGTGTACGCAGCGACGCGAGCATCGCTGAGCGCCATCTTGCCGATGGCCGTCTTCGGCTGCTCCGGATCGCGCACGTAGCACAAGAGATAGTCGTGCACCGCTCCAATGGTGGACCGTGCGTCTGGTGACGCCTTCTTGCGCCAGATTATCGCGCCAACGAAGCTTCGCTCCCCGAAGACTTCGTCCATGACGTGCTTGATGTTGTCGCGCTCATGATCGTCAATCGACACGAAGATCGCGCCGTCAGGCGCAAGCAATGCGCGGGCGAGCTTGAGTCGCGGATACATCATACTAAGCCAGTCCGAGTGAAACCGGCCGTTCGTGTCCGTGTTGGCAACGATGCGTTCGCCGGACTCGGACTTCTGCCCCGATCGCTCCAGATAGTCGGTGCTCGACTCTGCGAAGTCGTCCTGGTACACGAAGTCGTTGCCCGTGTTGTACGGCGGGTCGATGTAGATGAGTTTGACCTTGCCGAGGTAGGACTCTTGGAGGAGTTTGAGTGCGTCGAGGTTGTCGCCTTCGATGAATAGGTTCTTGGTGGTGTCGAAGTCGACCGATTCCTCACGAACAGGCCGGAGGGTCTTCGCGACGGGTGCGTTGGCGGCGAATGCCGCGGCGCGCTTTCCTGGCCAGTCGAGTTGGTAGCGCTCCTGGGGTCCTTCGACGACGTGGTCGGACAGTTCCTGGCGGAGGGCGTCGAAGTCGACCGTTCGGACAGGATTGCCGTCGGCGTCGAGAGACTCGGTAACCACTGTCGGGAACAGCTCGGCAATGCCATTGATGTTGCGCTGTGTGAGGTCGGCAGAGTGCTTCTTGAGCTTGTCCACGGTCAGTCCTTGTTGCTCGGTACGGGGTCGGTCAGCTCGGCGAGCGCAGTGATGCGCTCCTTGACCTGTTTGCGAAGTTCGATCTTGCGATTCAGTTGAGGCTCCGCGTGTTGCTTTTTCTCCAACGCTGCAACCTCGCGGTCGAGCCCCCGAATACGAGTCATTCTGTCGAGAGCGTCCGACAGGTTCTCGCCCGACCTCATGGGGTGGGGGAGTAGGCGGCCCAGGAGTTGGCGATAGAGCCCGTTCATATCGAGCGCGGCTGGTAGTGGGACACGTGGCTGGTCGCTGTCGATCCAGTCGGTGCGGAAGTAGTCGATGGCTTTGGGCTTTCCGCCTGCGCGCTTATGCGCGGCAGCCATTGCGTGCTCGGTCCGCTGGCCGTGTTCGCGGTTCAGTTCGAAGATGATTTGGCTGGGGATCGTCTTGTCGATGGCAGCGAGCACCGTGTTGTCGAGGTCTGAGCCCTTCAGGTCGAGAAAGAAGACCTGGATCTCGCTCACGGTCTCACTGGGCGCGAGACGTAGAGACACTTCACTGAGTTTGAAGGCCCAGCGCACGCGTTGGACCTCGTCGACGAAACGTTGTTTGAGGGCCGCACCCGCACCGGACTCGGCATACAGGCGCTCTTTCGGAATGGCGCGATCAACCTTCGCGGTCTCGGGCCATTGGATCAGGTCAGCCATCGCTCTCCTCAGGGTCGACGATGGCAAGGAAGGCGATCAGTTCGAAGTCATCGAGACCTTCGAAGGTCTGCTGCAGCGCGGTGGTCTTCGTGCCTGAGAAGAGGCTGTCGATGTCGCGTTGCTCGGTGACGCCGATGAGGGAGTTGATGGCCTCGGTGAGGAGGTTGGAGTAGACGCCCATCTCGGCGCCTTCGCTCGTGGCTCGGTTGAACGCGTGGTAGGCGGCAGGGATTGGCTCGACTGCGCCTTGGCAGCTTGCGCGGACTAGGTCGAGCAACTGCTTGACCTCGGTGTGATCGGTCACGACGTTGCCGTCGTTGTCCAGGTAGATCAAGTAGTGCGGGTGCAGCCGGTTGTGACGGTTGATCTTGGCCTGGTCGTTCACGCTGCGCAGCGCGAAGATCACGCCGGGACGCAGGCCACGTTCGGGATTGGCGGGAACGGCGGCGTGAAGGCCCTTGGGTGAGGAAGCGAGGTCGCCGTACTCCTCCATGTACTTCAGCAGATCCATGCGGAAGTCGTTCAGCCCGAGGTCGGTGATCGAAACGCCAGTGCGGACGTCCTCCAGTTCGACTACCTCGTCCTGGAGTCGACGGAGTTGTTCCTTGCGGAACTTGGTGTCGTTCGACTCCTGCGTGAGGAGGTTGTCGTCAGCGGTGGCAGCAAGGTCAGCGATGACCATGCGGTTCTCTACCCGTTCCTTGAGGTTGATGTACTCGTCCAGGCTGATGTCGGGCCAGAAGTTGACCAACTGGATGACTGAGTTCTTCGAGCCGATGCGGTCGATGCGGCCGAAGCGCTGGATGATGCGCACCGGGTTCCAGTGGATGTCGTAGTTGACGACGTAGTCGCAATCCTGGAGGTTCTGTCCCTCCGAGATGCAGTCGGTGCCGATGAGCAGGTCAATCTCGCCCGGCTCGTCCGGGAAGATGACCGACTTCTCCTTCGAGTCCGGGGAGAAGAACGTCAACAACTTCTGGAAGTCGAAGCCATCTCCGAGCGTCGTCTTGGGGCGTGTGGAGCCGGTGACTAAGCCGAGGTCCATGCCGTTGGTTGCGTAGAGGGTCGCTTCTAGGTTCGCGTAGAGGTAGCGAGCGGTGTCGGCAAAGGCGGAGAAGAGCAGCACCTTCTTGTTGCCGTCGTTGAAGGGACGCTTGATCTTCGTGCTGATGATCTGTTTGAGCTTCTGAAGTTTGAGATCGTGCTCCGGAGTGATGAGGTCCATCGCGTCAATGAGTTCGCGGATGGTCTCCCGGTCGTGCCACAAGTCCGTCCGCCACGATGTGGTGTCCATGTCGTCGAGATCGATCTGGTATTTCTTCCCGACTGATGGTGCCGATGGGACCTCGAAGTCATCGTCCTCGGCTTCAAGGTCCCCGAACTCCGCGCCGATGTCAGCGATCTGGCCGTCCTTGTCGTCAAGGTCAGCCAGCGCGTTGTCGATCGCGGATTCCACCTTGCGAAGCGTGATTCGGAACGCTTCGACCGAACTCTCTAGCCGCTTCAGCAGATTGACTGTCATGAGGGTCCTCAAACCCTGCTCGCGGCCGGCCATGTCGAGGTTGCCGCGTGCGGTGCCGCCCTGGACGGCGTACATGTCGACGTACTTCTGCATCTTGCTGGGGAAGACGTAGGACAGTGGGGTGTAGACGGCGAGGTTGAGCACTTGGAGCTGCTCGAAGATCTCGTTGAAGGTCGGCGCCTGCGGCAGGTCGGTGAGTGGCTCGCGTATCGACTCCGGCGGGAGCCGGTCGGGGAAGGCGCCGATGTCTGCGGTGTCGTAGAACGACTGGATGTGCTTGCGGGATCGCGCGATGGTGACCGCGTCGAGAAGCTCGAAGAAGTCGAAGTCGAGCATCCGGAGGATCTGGTCGGTGGTGCGCTCCTCGGCCGGCAGTTCCGACCACTTCTTGAACGCGACCTGGGCTTCACGGAAGACCTGCTCGATGGTCTTACTGATGTCGAGTTTTGCCGAGAGCTGCTCCGACTCCCCTTCGTAGGCGAGTTGCAGCTGGTTCTTGAGGTCGTTGAACCGGTTGTTGACTGGGGTGGCCGACAGCATGAGGACCTTCGTCTTCACACCACTCTGGATGACCTTGCGCATGAGCCGCTGGTAGCGGCTCTCTTTCTCCTCGGAGTAGTCCGCGTTGCGGAAGTTGTGGGACTCGTCGATCACGACGAGGTTGAAGTTGCCCCAGTTGATCTTGCTGAGGTCGAGCTGCCCGGAGTAGCCCTTGTCGCGGGACAAGTCGGTGTGGGCGAGGACGTGGTAGCTGAACCGGTCTGCAGAGAACGGGTTCGTGACATACGGGCTGTTGTAGGTCGTCCAGTTGTCTTCGAGCTTCTTGGGAGCGAGCACGAGGACCGACTTGTTACGACTCTCGTAGTACTTGATGACGGCCAGTGCAGTGAACGTCTTTCCGAGGCCGACACTGTCCGCCAAGATGCAGCCGTTGTAGGTCTCCAGCTTGTTGATGATGCCGACAGCGGCATCGCGCTGGAAGTTGTAGAGCTTCTTCCAGACTTCTGAGTCGCGCCAGCCTGTCAGGTCGTCCGGGAGGACGTCCTCGCTGATGTCGTCGAGGAACTCGGCGAACAGGTTGTAGAGGATCAGGAAGTAGATCCGCTCGGGACTGTTCTCGGCGTACACGCTCGCAATGTGCTCGTAGACGAGCTGCGTGACGTCTTCCACCTGTTCTGCGCTGGTCCAGATCTGCTCGAAGGTGTCCAGGTAGGCCGACGTCAAGGGGGCCTCGTCGATCTTGTTGACGAGGTTCGACACGGCGTTGCCGCGCTCGTAGCCGAGATCGGCTGAGGTGAAGCCCTGAAGTGGCATGTAGGCCGCTCGGTCGTCGACAACCGCGAACTGCTGCATGGGCGCACCGGTCGTGTTCGACTTGAACGTGACCTTGCGTTTGATCCACTCCGCGCACTCGCGGGCGATCGCCCTCTGGGTGAGTTTGTTGCGCAGCCGGATCTCGAACTCGGAGCCGTACAGACTGGACTCACGCTTCGTCTGCGGGATGTAGAACTCCCGCCGCTCCTTCTTGACCTTGTCCGTCGCCTGGCTGGCGACGAAGGTCGGAGCCGTAAAGATGAACTCCAGTTCCGTGACGCCCTCCAGCTCCTTGCGCAGCGCCTCGAAGGCGTAGATCGAGAACGTCGAGGCTGCAATCCGGAGCTTGGAGCCCCGACTGACGGTGGCCCTGATGTCATCGCCAAGCAGGCGGTTCAGGTTGTCGATGACCTCCATCAGCGGCGCTCCTCCTCCAGCGGCCCTGCGGTGTCGTCTGCACCGTTACTGCGCACCCAGTCGTCGACCTCAGTCACCTGGAACTTCCACAGGCGCCCGACCCGATGGGCCGGCATCCCCTTCTTCGCGCTCCAGGCGTAGATGCTGTCCTTCGTCACGCCAAGGTGCTCGGCGATCACGTCCGCAGACACCCAAGGCTCGGTCACGCACTCACGTTATCCCGATCGGGGCCGATCTTTGCCGGTTTGTGCCGATCTCACGAACGGATGAGTTGCCGTGGCCACTCGAAGCGGCTCGTCGACCATTCGGAGTAGGACCAACCTCAACCCGATGGAGCCGACCATGACCGTGAACACCAACCTCGCTACCGCTCCCGAGGCCGGGCGCTTTGAGGCCTTGCTCACCATCGAAGACGTCGCCGCGATGCTGCGCATGCCGGTGGCGTCGCTGCGCTACTGGCGGGTGCTCGGGACCGGACCGCGAGGGTTCATCATCGGCCGACGGCTGCGCTACCGCCTCGACGACGTGCTCGCCTGGATCGACGTATGCCGCGACGACGCCGGCCACGGAGTGGCGTGAACCGCTACATGTCACCCAAGCAGCGGCGCAACCAGCGCGGGTCGGTCGAGGACCGCTGGCGCAAACGGGTCAAGGACGACGCCGGCAACACCGTCGAGGTCGCCTCTGCGGTCGCTGGCAAGGTGAAGCGCTGGCGGTCCCGGTACGTCGACGACGGAGGCCGGGAGATCCAGCGGTCCTTCGACCGCAAGGTGGACGCGCAGCAGTGGCTCGACGCCCAACTCGCCTCGCTCCTGCGCGGCGACCACGTCTCACCCGAGGACGCGAGGCTGACCGTGGGGCAGTGGTGTGACATCTGGCTGATCGGTTACGGAACCCGCCGGGAGACAACAGTCCGGATGGCCGAAGTGCACATCAAGATCATCCGCACCCACTTCGGGAGCGTGCCGCTGTCCGCGGTCAAGCCGTCCGACGTGCGCGCGTGGACCGCGAAGCTCAAAGCAGAGGGCCGGGCCGATTCCTACGTCTACGCACTGCACTCCCGGCTCTCGCAGCTCTTCACCGATGCCGTTCACGACGGGCTCGTGGCGCGCAACCCGTGCTCGCGGCGGACCTCGCCGCCGATGGGCAAGCAGCGGCCGTACGTCGCGACGACTGATCAGGTTTGGGCGCTCTACGAGGCGTTCCCACGTGGCGTACGGCCAGCTGTCCTCCTCGCTGCGCACGCCGGATTGCGGCTGGCCGAGTGTGCAGCACTCCGCGTCACCGACGTCGACCTGAAGACCGGCACCATCCATCCCGCAGTGCAGTGGCCGGAGAAGGAGCTCAAGAGCGAGCGGTCCCGCACCGCGATCCCGATCCCGCGCGAGTTGGCGAAGATCCTCGCCACGGCCGCGTGCGACGGCAATGGCAAGACGTTCCTCGACGACGAGTGTGGCAACCCGGGCAGTCCCTGGACGATCCAGCGTGCCCTGCGTGACGCGCGAGACAAGATCGACCTGCCGGACGACTTCCGGTTTCACGACCTTCGCCACTACTTTGCCTCGCTGCTCATCGCCTCCGGGCTCGACGTGAAGGTCGTACAGACGCGACTGCGCCACGCGTCGGCGAAGACGACCCTCGACACCTATGGCCATCTCTGGCCGGACCGGGACAACACCTCACGCGCCGCGGTCGCGGCCGTCTACAAGGAAAGGAAGAAGTCATGGGAGTCAGGTATGGGCAGATCCGGCCCGACATCTACGTCCGCAGCTTCGAACCCGCCGACGATGGGCATCTGAGACTTGGGCTCCGGAAGTGGAAGCGCAAGCCGAAGATCGGGGACACGCTGATCCTCGGAGACTGCGATGACGCCAACATCGTCGCGTTCGCCTGGATCGAGGCCATTGAGGGGGAGTGGCCCGATGGTCAGGCCGTGCTCACGCTCACGACCGGTCCCACCCAGCTCGACGACGGCTGGGGCGCCTGCGACGACCCACTCGACTGCTGACCAACCAACTGCCAACGCCGTCAATCAGGAGTCGTCCAGAACAGCTCAACCGGATCTCCTGCGGTATTTCTGCGGTATCTGGCCCTCCAGAGCACATGCGAAAGAGCCCCTGATCCTGCAAACGTGCAGGTCAGGAGCCCTTTCGGTGCTACGACGTGGCTCAGATGTCGTAATAGAGCTCGAACAAAGAGCGGTGGTTTCGGCTGGCGTTGGTCATCGACGATTGCCGCCGAAAAGTGGCGCTGACCTGCGAAAACGCACTCATCGCGCGATTGGTGGTCGTTGGCTGTCTCGGACCTGAAACGAGAATCTTGCGGACTTTCTGCGGACTGGGTCAGACGGTCGAGTCATCGTCCGTGGGCTCGGTGCGAAGCTTCACCCTCTATGAGTCTTCATGGCCAAGTTCCGTGAGAAGAGACTGGGCGACCTCGAGTAGGTACTGATGGGCCCAACCGGTGTAGAGCCAGAAGCCATTGCCGAGGCGCTCGTAGCTCTTTCTCGGTTGGCGTGAATCTGCAATGAGGCGTCCGCCGTACTCGGTGGCCTTCAAGCTTGCGAAGTCCTGGCGACACAACTCATCGACGAGGTGGACCAGCAACTGCTTGGATGTGTGAACTTCGCCCCAGAGCGCGCCGTCGAACTCGGCGTACTCGAACACCTGGGGGTATCCCCGCAGTGCCGGACGCCCCAAGTCCACGACTTTTATCAGATCGTCAACGACCGACATTGGGGTGTCGGAGGGTCGCGGCCAGGTTGTCAAGGAGACCTCGATCAAGGAGCGGGTGCGTTGTTCGATGGCGGATGCATCCCAGCCTGATAGTTCGGCAAGAGATCGGGTCTCGGGAACATCGCTCTGGCCGTAGTAGGGCGCCTTCTTGGGGAACGACCGATTGCTGGCACCCTGATTCAGATGTGATTCAAGCAGGGTCAGATTGCCGATGGTGTTCAGAAGTGTCCGGTACCGAGCTTGTTCCTCATTCGACAGGTCGCCCCAAGTGCTTGACCCGTCTCCTGACCACTCGGCCTTGGGTGTCTGTGGGTAGATGTGTTCGATCTGAAGGTCAAGATCTGTCCGGTCGTCAAACTGCAGTCTGCGAAGAACGTATCCTGCGTTGGGCACTGATCCATGTGTCAATGCGAGCCGAGTCGCTGGGTCTTCCGGCGTGCGTCTAACGAGTCCGGATACCGGATACCCCTCGTCGCGAAGTTCGGTGCAGAGGCGACCGATCATCGGGATGTCTCGCTCCAAGCCGACCAGCGCCCTCCTGATGAAGAGCGATTGCAGTTGTTCGAAGGTCTCTACGACCACATCGCGGTTGACACGACCTGTGCGGAAGTCGTCGTAGACCGCCAGCATGAACGGGCGTGGCGTGCCCCCGAACCCATGCAGGAGCCGCAGCTGTCGTTGGACTTCCTGGTCGTCTTCATTACGCGGATGGAGTAGCACTCGGTAGAGATCGGCGTAGCGGCGCCACTCCGACTGGAGCTCGGAGGTCACGTCGTTGACCGGATCAGCGAAGCGGCTCTTGAAGGCACGGAAGACCCCGAAGTCGCCCGAGAAATCCGGCACCTTCTCGCTTGTCAAGATCAAGTAGTCGCGCCAGAACTCACGAGTAGCGCCGCTCGTTGCCTCTTCGACTGGGATCCAAGTACGTGCTTCGAGTTCGACCTGCTCGTCGTGAGTACGGCCCATATGGACGTAGTTGTGAATCAGTTCGTCGTCGGAAAGGGGCGCGCCAGTGGAGTTCAGGCTTTCGAAGATCTGCTGGGCGTTGGATCGACTACCAAGCTCGATAGTGACGTGCTCCAGGCGTTGGATGCCAGTCCAGACGGTCAGCCAGTCATCGCCGATTCGGTCAAGCAGGAAGCGGTAGTTCTGGGTGAACGAACTTTCACTTCCGCTGTCGCCGCTTAGCAGCAAACGTTCAAGATCCTCGCTGAAGCGCTCGTGTGGTTGCAGCCTCGTTGCACCCGCGAGGCGCGGGCTACTGAGGATGGCGCGGATCTCCTCCGCGGGTCCGGGGCTTGTGGAGTCCGACGCTTGTGCGATGGCGGCAAGTAGGAGTTGAAGGGTTGTGATGCGCTGTTGGCCGTCAACGAGGGTCACACCGCCGCCGGAGTCCGGCTTCGCCAAGATTGAGCCGATGAAGTGGGTGTCGCCATCAGGGCGACTGGCGACCCTTCGGATGTCCTGCAACAACTTGTCACAGGTTCCCGGGGTCCAACGGTAGTCGCGCTGGTAGACGGGGACGGCAACTCTCGGCGTGGCGGCCAGCCAGGCCATAGTCGACCACGAGCGTGCCTCTACATTGTTGGCGCCCACGGCGCATCCTCCTTCTCGGGCCAAATGCTCCCTGCATCGGGCACCAGTGAACATCCTAGTGGTGGAACTCGGTCGGCTGTCCTGAAATGACCCATTAGTTAGAGATCGCCGCAGTTGAAGGAGCGTCGCTCCTTGGCGCCGAAGTGCCGCATCGTGACGGAGATGCCTGGTGGCAGCAGAGCCGAGTTGATCCAGGTCCAGATCAACTCGGCGCCTTCGAATGGAGCGAACGTCTCGATGCCCAGGACCGGGTAGCGCGACGTCTTGTAGCGCGGGTCGCGTTCGTTGGGCAGCGGGTAGTCGCCCGGCCCGCCCTTGAACGCTCGACGTGTGCACGCGAACTCGTGCCCTGCGGCCACGACACCGTCGTTCAGTTCGATGATGAGCCCGTGCCCGGCTGGGGCCGTCTGTGCCCACGGCTGCGGCCGGTCGCCGCCCCACTCCACGATCGCAAACCCATCGCCGGCTCGGCTGAGTCCTGCCATCAACACCGTGAGGTGCTCGATGCTGCGAATCTTGGTAGCTCGGCTGCGCGATGGCTTCCACAGCGGATGCTCGGCTTCGTTCGGCAGGGATTGTGTCGCTAGCCATGTCTCCAGGTCGAGGCTCGTCGAGAGCTCGACAGCCGGGGTCGGCAGCACGTCTATCCCGGTCACAACGATGCTCGAATCGCCGCCGAGACCGCGAGGTTGCGCTGCACTGACGCTGCAGCGACGTCGTGGACGGTCCAGGCGTCGTCGTCGACCTCGATGACGGCCAGCCGGGCGATCTGATCGACCATGCTGCGCTCGGCGTCACTGAGCGTGACGTCCGCGTCCAGGAACACCCAGTCGAACTGGCCCGGGGTGAACGTGCCGTCCGCGAGTGCCGATTGGACGTCGGTCGGGTAGACGGCGGCTACCTTGGGGTGTTTGCGCACGAGCAGGTTGAGCATCGCGGTGCTGGAGTCCACGCCGGCGTAGCGGTCCGGAGTGGTGAGCAGGAGGTCGAGGACGCGGCCGGTGCCGCAGCCGAGTTCGAGCACGTGTGGCGGGTACTTCCCGCGCACTGCCGCGAGCTTCGCCTTGACGATCTCCGCGAGGTCAGGACCGATGGGGTGGTCGACGTCCCAGGTGGTCGCGACCTCGTCGTACGGAGTCTCGAGGCCGCTGAGTGTCGAGGATGCGTTCTGGATCCCGTAGAAGAGTTCGGTGGTCGCGCGGTTCACCAGTGTGGTGTCGGTGAAGTGGTTGTCCTCGGTCCACCAGCGGTGCTTACCGTCGGGGCTGACGAGGTAGATCTTCGTCAGGGAGTAGTACTTGCCCGGTTGCCCGAAGGTGTGGATCACGCGGGCAGCCCGCACCATGTCGTCGTGGGAGACGCCGGGCGTCCTTCCCTCCACCACGTAGTGGTGAGGTGCGGTCTCGGCGTACGTCTTGGCGAATGTCCACTCGCGGGTGGCGGCGAACTTCAGCCACCAGTCGAGGTCAGCCTTCGTTGTTCGGACCTCAGCCATCGATCTTCTCCCAGGAAATCTGGGGGCCGCCGCGGAGTGTGTCGACATCGTGTGCAGTCCGGCATTCGGCGCACACTTTGACGGTGTGGACGTCGGGGCAATTGCCGCATTTGTAGGTCCCAAGACACGTCGCTACCAAATGGCATGCAGGTCGCACCCAGTTGCCGCTGTCGTTGAACGGTGAGAACTCATGACCGGACATGCCCTCGCTCGGCTGGCCGAAGTAGCACTCGCAGTCGTCCAGTGACCATTCGTGGCCATCAGGCGCCGGACCGTGGCCGGCAGGCAGCGGTTCACCGGGCAGCGGTGACCCGGTGCGGTCCTCGGGCTCAGGATCCTTGCTGAGGACGGACCCTTCGAGCCAGAGGATTGCTTCCTCCGCCACACCTGTGGCGGACCAGAAGGTTGGATCCGCCTCGCTCTGGCGTGATCGCTGCGGCGCCGAGTGGTCCTGCCACTCCTCCCATCCCGGGGTTGCCTCGTCGCGGAACCGCATGAGATATCCGTGTGAAGTGCGCTGGATCCTCACTCTTCGGGCGCCGAAGTCGACCGGCGGGACGATCTCGCCATGATCTGCCAGGCCCGGGGTCTCGGTTGGGAGTTCCACGCCGCCGTTGGCCTTGATCTGAAGGACCACTTCATCGAGCAGCTTTTGGGCCAGGATCGCCCGGTTGGCTCCGCGTCGGTTCAGGTCCATCATCCTGATCCAGCGTGGGTCGGGGGTCAGGTCAAAGACTTCACTGTCGAGCTGTTGTCCGTCGTCGTCATTGCTTCTCATCGCTCGTTCACTCTCGTCATCTGCCACTCCGTTCGTGGCAGTAGGGCGAGCAAAGCAGAGGGGTCCGACAGATTGGGCTCGCCAGCAGTTGACCCATCGCATTGTCGACGGTCGTTGGCTGTTGTCGGCTCCGCGAATCTTCCTGTCCGACGCGCTGAATCGCCTTGTCCCGAGCGCCCAAAGTCGTCGGCACACATGCTACGAAGGACGTAGATCGGTCCGCCCCTCCCGGCGGGCCGTGCGGCATTTCTGGGGGTCCGTTGGTTGTCGACGGACATGGTTGAGGCGGTGATCGAGATGCACGGTGGGATCAAGTTCTATCGCGGCGCGGCGAAGGCAGCGCGGGCCTACGTCGAGGCCGATCACTCGCGTGCCGACGACTACTACCTGGCCGAGGGCAGCGGCCTCGCACAACGCAGCGTCGCCACTCCCGACAACGTGACCCGCGTAGCGGACATGGATGGGGAGGCGTTCGAGTCGTGGGTTGCCGGGATCGACCTGGAGACTGGCAAGCCGAAGGGCCGACTCCGGCAGGACGCGAACGCGCTCCGGTATGTCGAGGTCACCGTCAACGGCCCGAAGACATGGTCGCTGGCAGCCGCACTCCACCCCGAAGTGTCGGCGGCGTTGGATGCAGCACAGGATCGTGCGGCCGAGCAGATCGTGGCTTTCGTTGCCCAGCATGCGACGACGCGGGTGGGGCCGCGTGGCCGTCAGGTGCAGGTGCCGGTGGAGCAGATCGAGGCAGCCGTGATCCGGCACTACACGTCTCGGGCGGGGGACCCCCACAGGCACCTCCACTTGCAGGTCAACGCGCGGGTGTGGGCGGAGGGGAAGTGGCGAGGCCTGCACTCGGTCGGTCTCCGGGACATGATCGAGGCGATCAACGGCATCGGCCACGCCGCCGTCGCCACCGACCCGGAGTTCCGTGCGGTGCTCGCCAAGCACGGGCTCACGCTGGACGCCATGACCGGCGAGGTCGCGCAGCTCGCCCCCTACATCGGGGCGTTCAGCGCCAGGACGAGTCAGATCCACCGCAACATCGACAGGTACGAGGCCGAGTGGCGGCGCGACCATCCAGGCAAAGAGCCGGGGCCAAAGCTCCAGGAGATCTGGGATCGACGGGCGTGGGCCGACGCCCGCCCCGACAAGGTCGCCCCGTCGAGCGGGGCCGATCTCGTGGATCGGTGGAACGCCGAGTTGCGCGATCTCGGGTACCGCGACCCGACTGCCCCGGTCGAGATGGAGTCGACTCAGGTCGCGTGGATCAACCGGGACGGCACCGCCGACTGGGCGCTCTCCCAGCTATCGGCGAAGCGGTCGGCGTGGAACGCCGCCGACATCCGGGGCCGGGTCGAGGTGCTGCTGGCCGAGGCGAACGTGGTGGCTGAGCCTGCGGCGCGGAGCGAGTTGGCCGAGGACATCACCGCCCGTGCCGTCGCTCGCTGCACCCCGTTGCTCGCTTCTCCGGAAGAGGTGCCGGAGCACGTCCGGGCGCTCACATCCGAATCGGTATTGGCCGCCGAGGCCGACATCGTGCGCCGCCTTGCCCGCAGGGGAGAGCAGCCTGCCAAGCGCGCCCGCGCCACCACTCGTGGTCTGGTGCGAATCGACCCGAGCCAGGCCGCCGTGGTCGGCGCGTTGGCCGGCGACGGGCGACTCGTGGTTGTCGAGGGTGCGGCCGGGGCAGGCAAGACCACGGCGCTTCGGGCGACTCAGGAGTTGCTGGCGGTCTTCGGTCAGCGTCTCGTGGTGGTGACGCCGACGTTGAAGGCGGCTGAGGTCGCCGTTGCCGAGACGGGTGCGGAGGGGCACTCGGCTGCGTGGTTGATTCACCAGTACGGCTGGCGCTGGGACGGCGAGGGCCATTGGGCGCGAAAGCCCGACGCCCAGCCGGTTGAGGGAGCGCGGTCGCGCCCGGGTGACCTGCTGCTGGTCGATGAGGCCGGGATGCTCGACCAAGACACCGCCCGCGCCCTGCTGACCGTCGCCGACGAGACCGGCGCACGCGTCGCGTTGGTGGGGGACCGGCACCAACTCCCCGCCGTCGGACGGGGCGGGTTGCTGGATCACGCGGTCGCGTGGGCACACCCGACTGCGGTGGTCACGTTGGAGAAGGTGCATCGGTTCGCGGACCCCGACTACGCGTCGCTGAGTCTGAAGATGCGCATGGGGGACAACCCCAACGCCGTGTTCGACGCTCTGCATCGTCGTGGGCAGATCGTCGTCCATGCCAGCGACAACGAACGTGACGCCGTGCTCGCCGAAGCTGGGGCCGCTGGTGATCTCGTGGTTGCTGACACCCGTGAGCAGGTCGCGAGCCTGAACGCCGCGATCCGCGAGCAGCGACAGGGCGTGGTCAGCGACGGTGCGCTGGTGACCGCTCGGGGTGAGCAGATCGGCATTGGCGACCGCGTCGCGACCCGTCGCAACGACGCCGACCTCGGGGTGGCGAACCGGCAGACCTGGGCCGTCACCGGCATCGGTAGCGACGGCAGCCTCGCCCTGCGTGGCAAGGGCCGCGACCGGGTGATCCCGGCCGAGTACGCAGCGAGGTTCGTTGAGCTGGGCTACGCCACCACGATCCACGGAGCCCAGGGCGAGACCGTCGACCGAGCCCACGTCGCCATCGGGGAGACCACTGGCGCCGCCGCGGCGTACGTCGCTATGACCCGAGGACGTCACGACAACACCGCCCACCTCGTCGCCGAGAACGTGGAGGAGGCCCGCAGGCAGTGGGTCGAGGTGTTCAGCCGCGACCGGGCCGACCTCGGCCCCGCCCACGCCAAGCGGCAGGCGCTCGATGCTGTGGACCGTTACGGCACCAAGAAGCGCCGCTGGCCTGCTCAGCCCCTGCCGGAGAGCCGTCGCCAGACGTTGTATGGCGAGTTCGGGTCGCGTGGCGGGATCTCGTTCTGAGGCCGGGGTTTGCGTTTGCGGATTGGCTTCCACTCGACGCCGACCTCTTTGGTGATCCATGCGCTGAAATCACCGGGGTCGCGTGGCGAGGTGTCCTGGGAGGCGCTGGCCGCGTCGATGACCGGCTGCCACGCCGCCCGGATCACGTCTGGAATGTTCAGGCGATCCCACACCTGAATGAGCAAGATGCCGTCCACGGACTCGACCATCAGGCTCTCCATGTTGCGAGTGATGACCCACTCGTAGTAACTGATCCGCTCGGACTCGACCGACAGGTCCCAGACCTTGGTGCGAGCGGACTTGACCAGGATGCCCGCGACCTGGACCTTGCTGAAGCATTCGGGCATCGGCACCGACCACAGTTTCTCGGGCACGACGTAGGTGCCGAAGTCGGGGTCCTCGTGGTCGGTGAACGCGATGAATGGCTTGATCGCCAACTCGAAGTCGATCACGTTCAAGAGACGCTCGACGACCTCCAGGGTGGGGGACTTCTTCCGTGACTCGTACTCCGAGATGGCCGACTGCTGCGTGTCTGCCCAGCGCGCGAGCTGCTGCTGTGTGGCACCAAAGGCTCGGCGGGCCTGCTCAATCACCGTTCTCGTCGTGGCCACCACCGTAGATTATCGCTGATCATCGATAGGGAGCGAGGAACACCTAGTAGGTGAGGTTGAGAACCGCTTGGCCTCATCGACAAGCAAGGAGTACACCATGACCGCACAGCCGAACCCCGACGACGGAGTCCGCAAGAACCTCGGCGACGAGATGCTCAGCCTCCAGGAGGCGGCCAAGCTCCCCGCGTCCCCGAGGGCACGCTGCGCTACTGGCGCCACCTCGGCTCTGGCCCTCGCAGCTTCAAGGTCGGCCGACACGTCCGCTACTGGCGCACCGACCTCATCCTGTGGCTCACCGAGCAGACCAAGCGCGCGCTGGACGAGCGATGAGGTCCCGCCTGCCATCGGCGTCTTGTCGATGGTCGGGGGCAAGATGGACCCTGAGCCCGAGAGGAGATGCCAATGGCAGGCAACATCGCGAAGCGACCTGACGGGAAGTGGCGCGCCCGCTACCGCGACGAGTCCGGCAAGGAGCACGCCCGTCACTTCCTGCGGAAGATCGACGCGCAGCTTTGGCTCGACGAGCAGACCTCGCGCCTGCTCACCGGCACGCACGTCGCACCCAAGCACGCGAAGCTGACGGTGGGGCAGTGGTGCGACACCTGGCTCGACGGCTACCGAGGCAACCGCGACTCGACCGTCCGGCAGGCCGAGACCCACATCAAGCGAATCAAGGCGGTGTTCGGCACGATGCCGCTTGGGTCGGTGCGGCCCTCGCATGTGCGGACCTGGTGTGCGCAGCTCGGTGTCGAGGGGTTGGAGGACTCCTACGTCTACGCCCTCCACTCCCGGCTCGCGCAGGTATTCGCTGACGCAGTCCACGATGGGCTGGTTGCCAAGTCACCGTGCTCGCGGCGAACGTCGCCGTCGGCCGGCAAGCAGCGGCCCTACGTCTGCACCACCGAGCAGCTGTGGGCGTTGCACGATGTCTTGCCCGAGCGCCTGCGTGCGACGGTGTTGCTCGGGGCGTTCGCGGGGTTGCGTGACGCCGAGGTCTGCGGGCTGCGGTGGGTGACGTCGACTTCATGCGCGGCATCATCAACCCGGCCGTGCAACACCCCGCGCAACCCCTGAAGACCGACGCGTCACGGGCCGCGTTGCCGATCCCGCAGAGCTTGGCGCTTGCGCTGTCGGCGCACGTCGCGCAGTGGTCGGCGGAGGGGTTCGTGTCCGTCAACGAGTGGGGCGACCAGCTCGCGCCGTGGACGTTGCAACGGGCGATCCGCAACGCGAGGGAGAAGGTGCCAGGGTTGCCGCCGGACTTCCGCTTCCACGACCTGCGCCACTACCTCGCCAGCATGCTCATCGCCAGCGGCGCCGACGTGAAGGTCGTCCAGGCTCGCCTGCGGCACGCCTCGGCGAAGACGACGCTCGACACGTACGCCCACCTGTGGCCCGACTCTGACGAGTCAACCCGCACCGCCATCGACGCCGTCATGCAGGCAAGGGCCGAGGCGGTTCAGTCAGCCGACTCCGACTCGCTCTGAGGCCCGGCCGCCACGACGGCACGGACGACGTCAGTGGCTTCGGCGCCGATCTGGTCGACCAAGATCTTGAAGACCTGCTCCTCGGTCTGCTGGCGCGAGTTCACGCCGAGCCGGTGGGCCTCGCGCAGGATGTCCGGGTAGTCGGCAGCAAGCCGCGTGAGGAGTGTGCCCGCGTTGACCAGCTCGATGCCGCGCTTTGACATCCAATCCCTCGGGAAGTGGCGGACGTTCTGCGTCAACAGCAACTCGGCATTGGCTGAGAGCGCTGCGGCGAGGACGTGACGGTCTTTCGCATCCATCTCGACCTTGGCAACTCGTGTCTCGTCACGCTTCTTGACCGCCACGAGCGCCGTGGGGATGAAGGCGCTCAGACGGTCGACGAGGACCTCGGCATCCTCCTGGGTGAAGTCGAACTTGTCGATGAGGTTGCGGGTCGTCTCATCGAGAATGCCGTCGCTCCAGTGGATGTCCAGCGCGCCCAGCTTCGCGGCGTATACGACGTAGTCGCGGAGAGTCCGAGAAATCAGGATGTTCGCATCGGCGAGCGTGACCGACAGACTCAATCGACATTCCCGTACTTGTTCGCCAGCTTGGCCACAACCGCCATGTGGTCCTCGTCGAGGAACTCGCGCATCTTCTGGATCGACGCGGCCGGAATGCGGTGGTGCTTGCCGACCATGCGGAACTCGATGCCGCGACGCTCGATCATCCGCATCAGCGTCGGGCGAGACATTCCGAGAATCCTCGCCGCCTCGGTGGTGGTGAACTCCTGCTTGGCCGGGACGACGACCGCGCCGGTCGTCTGCTCGGCATCCAGCAGAGCCAGCACCTTCTTGGCGCTCTCGCGGGGGAGCCGCAGGGTCACCTCGATCTCGGGCTCGTCACCAGCCAGGCCCGAGCGGAGGAGCTGGACGTCCTCGGTCAGTGCAGTACTCATGTCGCCTCCCGGCAGCCCCAGAAACTCCTAAGTGCTCTAAGTGTACACGGCTTGGGAGCGCCGGTGGCGAGCGGAAGTCCACGGCTGCCGTTGGTGCGCAACGGACGTGGTGCGGACGTTTTGCGGACTACAGAGAAACAAACCGGCCCCTGATTCTGCATTTCTGCAGGTCAGGGGCCAGTTTGCTAGGCTGTTTGGCCTAAATGTCGTAGTAGTGACTGGTGTACCCGGCCTGACCTGCGCAAACGCCGGCTTGGCTCACGCTGGGGCCGCGGTGGGGCCTCCGGTGGCCGAATCCTCGTCGTTCCTGGCGAGGAGTTCCAGGGTCAGTTGCGCCTGGGTGCGGTGGTCCTCCGGTAGTGCCCGCCAGGCCGGGTGCGCGCCATCGAGGCGCGTCGCCAGAGTAGCGATGCGACGCCGGTCGGAGCCGGTGAACTCGGCCCGCTCGGCGAACGGGTCGTCGATGCAGGCGAGCAACGCAGCGGCATCGAACAGGTGTCGCTCCTTGTCGCGCGAGTCGGTCGTGTAGGCAGCTGACTTCAGGATCAAGGCGCCGAATGGGCGTGGGACGGAGATCATCGCAGTAGTGCCGGGCGTGATCTCAAACTGCGCGTTCACTGTCCGACGTAGGGCTTGGGTGCCACCCTCGATGCGGATCATCTCGTGGCCGCGCAGTCGCTCGATCACGCGAGGTGCCGGGTGGTCGGCGATGAGCACGTCGACTTGATCTTCGTGGGCTCCGGCGACCAGGTCGACCTTCGTGGTGCCGCGGACGAAGCGATGCGCGGTGTTGTTGCGCGGGTCGATGCTCGGCTGGAACTGATAGCCGAGCGCCTCCAAGGCGGCGGCGACCTTGTTCGGCACGCCGCGCATGGTCTCAATGTGCAGCACGATGTCGACATCGTTGGTCGGGCGGACGATGCCGAGTCCGTGGTGGATGGTGTGGAGCTGTGTCATCAGTCCGCCGACCAGCGTCCAGCTCTCGGCTGGGAGGGTCTCGGCCAGTTCCGCGACGCTGGGCCACGGATCCGGCCAGCCGCCAGGGGCGGCGCTGACTTCGATGCTGGGGCGGTCGGTGCTCATCGGTACGACTCCAGCAGCTCGGCCAGTGTCCGGCGGCCGACGCCCCGGACGCGGGGGTCGATGCTGGTAGCCGCATCGAGCGCGGCGACGACAGAGGTGTCGACCAGGGCGCGGACGTGGTCGAAGTCGAAGCCGGTTACGCGCAGCGTGACGGGTCCGCTCGCGTCGGCGCGCAGGCCGAGGGTCCGCACCAGGGCGTCGAGGTCGTCGGCGGCGACGTAGCCGTCGATGCTCTCGTCGACTGCGGCGGTGATGCCGAGAGATCTCGTGTTGGTTGCCGCCACGGTCTCGCGGAGTCGGGGGAGTGC
>Ga0116169_1000279_pt1 | contig 56364 bp, 51 predicted proteins | sample AD_UKC130_MetaG_FD_89796 | JGI IMG/M metagenome (GOLD analysis project Ga0116169, IMG submission 89796) | Active sludge microbial communities of municipal wastewater-treating anaerobic digesters from Canada - AD_UKC130_MetaG | ecosystem: Engineered > Bioreactor > Anaerobic > Digestate | place...
CCGACAAGAGCCTCAACAATTTCGGTAGGATCAACACGGACGAAGGTGTGCTTGGATTTTTTCTTCACACATCAAAGACTGGCGCACCTTCGTTCCCCAAACCCCGCCAGAATCCGAAGAGCCACATTCTCCCACTCCGAAGCGCGATCGGTCGCCGCTTACACACAAGCCGTATTGCCGATCAGGCTCCGTCAAAGAGGTCCCGCAGGTGCGGCTGGTTGCCGTCACACACTTCGATCATGAAGAGGTGGACGAGCTCAGCCCGGCGGTCGAGGTAGGCGGCGAAGTCCGGCTGGACGGCAGAGCGCAGTTTCTCACCTGCGGGCTGGTCGTAGGGGCCGGCAGCAGTCCCGTCGCGCGTGTTCGCGTAAGAAGAATTTGGTGGAGCCTAGGGGACTCGAACCCCTAACCCCCTGCTTGCAAAGCAGGTGCGCTACCAATTGCGCCAAGGCCCCGTGAGGGAAATCAAACTTCGTCGCTGTGGGCGGCCCAAGCGCCGTCCTGGTGAGCCGCCTTGCGGCGATTCGCGAACCATGCTGCGCCGAGTGCCGCGGCGGCAAGGGCGATGAGTTTCTTCATCGTTTACCTCCTGTCGGTGGGCCTAGCTGGACTTGAACCAGCGACCTCTTCCTTATCAGGGAAGCGCTCTAACCGAGCTGAGCTATAGGCCCCGGGCAGCAATAGACGAGATTACCGCACGACCTCAACTTGCGGCTAATCGGGTCTATTGCAACAGGATTTACTTGCGTTCGCTGAACGTTACTTCCACGCCGCCGATCAAGCCGGCGGCGAGGTTGTAAAGGTGCGCCGAAATCGTTGCCAGCGCAGTCATGAAGATGACGTTCAGGCTTGAAACCAGCAGCGTCAGGCCGACAACTCGACCGAAACCGAGCTGTTCGGTAATGTCGAAATCTGAAGAACTGTCAGACAGGACACCCGAAACGGTGTCGTTGAAAGCACCCCAAATGCCGGTCATCTGTAGGACCACCCAGAACACCGACACTGCCACAACACTGACGATCATCAGCGAAACCGAGACGACGAAAGCCAACTTGGTGACGCTCCACGGCTCGACGTGACGAACCCGCAGTTTCGTTGCCCTCGCCGTTGTTGCAGCCGGGGTTGCCGCAGCCGGAGCTGGAGCCGCCGCAGCTTGCGCCGTAGTCGGGGCAGTAACTGGCTCAGTGGTCTTGGTGGTTGGCGCCGGTGCCGCAGGTGCGGCCACTGGTGCAACAGGTGTCGGAGTAATTTTCCCAACCGGCGGGCGGGCTACCGGCGGAGCCTGCGGTGCAGGTGGGGTCTTAGCCATCGGTGCGGTGGTTTCAGTGGGCTTTTCCACCGGCTTTTGGACCGGAGGAGTCACCTTGACTGCTGGTTTCGCCGGTGCAGCCGGTGCGGCCGGCGCAGCAGCAGCCTTCTTCGCCGGGGCAGGTGCTGGAGCCTTCTTCGCCGGGGCAGCAGCCGGTTCGTCCTTGATTACTGGAATCACCGCAGTGCTATCGGGAGCAGGCGCCGTCGTGCGGGCGTACTCCTCCTTGCTCAGTGGACGACGGGCGGAAACAGTCGGGGCGGCCTTCTTCGCCGGAGCTTTCTTCGCCACCGCCTTTTTTGCCGGAGCGGCCGGCTTTGGCGTGCCCGGCTTAGCTTGGTCGTTACTCACTATCGTCCCCACTCACGTTCGACTGTTCTGCCTCAGCCTCGTCCGCTTCCTCAACATCGGCCACTTCAGTGTTGCGAGCGATGGTGACGACGCGATCGTTCCCCTTGAACTTCACGAAACTCACCCCCATGGTGCCACGACCCTTAGCCGGAACCCCAGAAACGAGACTTCTGGTGATCTGACCCGACTCGGTGACACTGATGACGTCGTCGCTGTCGTGCAAGATCAGACCGCCGACGAGTGAACCGCGACCGTCGGTGATCTGCATCGCCTTGATGCCCAAGCCGCCGCGATTCTGAACTCGGTATTCGCCGATCTTGGTCTTCTTCGCGAAACCGCCGTCGGTAACCGTGAAGACGTAAAGCTGTTCGGCTTCGTCCTCTGCGGCCTTGGCCTCAGCATCGGCCGGAATCACCGACATCGACAACAGTTCGTCACCCTCGCGGAACTTCATCCCGGTGACACCACCAGTGGCGCGACCCAGCGGGCGCATCGCCTCATCGTTGGCCTGGAAGCGAATCGACTGCGCCTTCTTGCTGATCAACAAGATGTCGTCTTCGGGCGAAACGAGCTCGGCACCAATTAGTTCATCTTCAGGACTGCGGAAGTTGATCGCGATGACGCCGGCCTGGCGCGGACTGTTGTAGTCGCCCAACCGCGTCTTCTTCACCAGACCGTGCTTGGTCGCCAAGACCAGGTACGGCGCCTGCTCGTAGTCGCGGATCGCCAACACTTGCGCGATCTGTTCATCAGGCTGGAAAGCCAACAAGCCGGCAACGTGGCCGCCGCGAGCGTCTCGACCCGCCTCAGGCAAGTGGTAGGCCTTCGCCCGATAGACCCGCCCGGCGGTCGTGAAGAACAAAATCCAATGATGGCTCGTGGTGGAGAACAGGTGCTCGACCACGTCCTCGCCGCGCAATGACGCACCGCGAACACCCTTGCCGCCACGGTTCTGAACCCGGTAAAGATCAGTCTTGGTTCGCTTGGCGTAACCACCCTTGGTGATGGTGATGACGACTTCTTCGTCCGGGATCAAGTCCTCATCGGACAAGTCACCATCGGCGGCGATGATCTGCGTGCGGCGGTCCTCGCCGTACTTTTCAACAATCGCGGTGAGTTCTTCGGAAACGATTTCGCGCTGACGCGCCTCGCTGGCCAAGATCTCCTTGAAGCCGGCAATCGCCAGCTCCAACTCGGCCAACTTGTCCAAAATCTTCTGGCGTTCAAGAGCCGCCAACTTGCGCAACTGCATATCCAAAATCGCGTTGGCTTGCAGTTCGTCGATGTCTAGCAGGGCGATCAAACCCTGACGCGCTTCCTCGACCGTCGGACTGCGGCGAATAAGCGCAATCACTTCGTCGAGTTGATCCAGCGCCTTAGCCAAACCGCGCTGAATATGGGCTTCGGCCTCCGCCTTGCGCAACCGGTACTCGGTGCGGCGCCGGATTACCTCAACCTGGTGGTGGATCCAGTGCGAAATGAAGCCGTCGAGCGTCAACGTGCGCGGCACGTCGTCGACGATCGCGAGCATGTTCGCGCTGAAGTTCGTCTGCAAGTCGGTGTGCTTGTAAAGGTTGTTCAGCACCACCCGAGCAACCGCGTCGCGGCGGATCTCGATCACGATGCGGCGGCCGGCACGATCACTGGACTCGTCGCGCAAGTCGCTGATGCCTTGGACTCGACCAGTCTGGGCAAGTTCGGCGATCTTTCGCATCAACGCGTCCGGGTTCACCTGGTACGGCAACTCGGTGACCACCAGTTGGATGCGGCCCTTGGTGTCCTCTTCAATGTTGACGACCGCGCGCATCGGTACCGAACCGCGACCAGTGCGGTAGACGTCCTCGATCCCCTTAGTGCCAACGATCAGTGCGTTAGTCGGGAAGTCTGGGCCCTTGACCCGCTCGATCAGCGCCTCAAGAAGCTCCTCGCGCGAAGCGTCCGGGTTCGCCAACGCCCAAAGCGCGCCATCGGCGACCTCGCGCAAGTTGTGCGGCGGAATGTTCGTCGCCATACCAACAGCGATACCGGCCGAACCGTTGACCAACAGGTTCGGGATCCGCGCCGGCAGAACCGTCGGCTCTTGGGAACGACCGTCATAGTTCGCTTTGAAGTCGACGGTGTCCTCGTCGATGTCGCGAACCATTTCCATCGCGATCGGCGCGAGCTTGCACTCGGTGTAACGCATCGCGGCGGCCGGATCGTCACCTGGCGAACCGAAGTTACCCTGACCGGCAATCATCGGCATGCTCATCGACCACGGCTGCGCCAACCGCACCAAGGTGTCATAAATCGCGGTGTCGCCGTGCGGGTGGTACTGACCCATCACGTCACCGACGATGCGGCTGCACTTGGAGAAGCCACGATCTGGGCGGTAGCCGCCGTCGAACATCGCGTAAAGCACGCGGCGGTGAACCGGCTTCAGCCCGTCGCGCACGTCGGGCAGCGCCCGGGCAACGATGACGCTCATCGCGTAGTCGATGTACGACCGCTGCATCTCGTCTTGAAGTTCGACCGGTTCGATCCGGTCGCGTTCGATAGGTGTTTCAGTCACGAGTTGAGTCCTTTAAGAATCGTCAGATGTCGAGGAAGCGAACGTCTTTGGCGTTCCGCTGGATGAATGACCGACGTTGTTCAACGTCCTCGCCCATCAGAATCGTGAAAATTTCGTCAGCCTGAAGCGCGTCAGCCAAGGTGACTTGGCGAAGCAGACGACCGTCAGGATCCATCGTGGTTTCCCACAGTTCGCTGGCGTTCATCTCACCAAGACCCTTGTATCGCTGGATCGGGGCTTCCTTAGGCAGTTTGCCGCCAGATTCGATGCCGGCAGCGACAAGCGAGTCGCGTTCGGCGTCCGAATAGGCCAGTTCGTGCGAGCGGTTCGTCCACTTGATCTTGAACAGCGGCGGCTGCGCGAGGAAAACGTGACCCGCGTCGATCAGCGGCTTCATGAACCTGAAAAGCAGCGTCAACAGCAAGGTGGTGATGTGCTGGCCGTCGACGTCAGCATCGGCCATCAGCACGATCTTGTGATAGCGCAGTTTGGCCAAATCGAAGTCGTCATGAACGCCGGTGCCAAGGGCGCTGATGATTGCCTGAACTTCGGTGTTCTGCAAGATCCGGTCGATCCGGGCTTTCTCGACGTTGAGGATCTTTCCGCGCAGCGGCAAAATCGCTTGCGTTGCCGGGTCGCGACCATTTCGGGCCGAGCCGCCAGCGGAGTTGCCCTCCACTACGAAGATTTCGCACTCTTCGGGGTTGCGGCTCGAGCAGTCGACCAGTTTGCCCGGCAGTCCGCCGCCAGAGCCAAAGCCCTTGCGGTTGCGGGCCAAGTCGCGGGCCTTGCGGGCGGCGACTCGCGCCGCGGCCGCGTCGATCGATTTACGAACAATCGACTTTCCTTCGCCGGGGTTGCGTTCAAACCAGGCGCCCAACTCGTCGTTGAGGATCTGCTGGACAAAACCCTTGGCTTCGGTGTTGCCGAGTTTTGTTTTGGTTTGGCCCTCGAACTGCGGTTCGGCCAACTTCACCGAGATGATCGCGGTCAGGCCCTCACGGATGTCATCACCGGTGAGGCGGTCTTCCTTCTTCTTGATGAGGTTGTTCGCCTCGGCGAACCGGTTGACCGTGGTGGTCAGCGCCGCACGGAATCCCTCTTCGTGGGTGCCGCCCTCGTGCGTATTGATCGTGTTGGCGAAGGTGTGGACCGACTCGCTGAAGCTGGCGTTCCATTGCATTGCCAACTCAAGCGACATTCCGTTGGCTTCGTCTTCGCGTTCAAGCGAAATGACGTCACGGTGAATCGGCGCGCGACTGCCGGTATTGATGTGGTTGACGTAGTCGACCAGTCCGCCGTCATAGCGGAAAGTGACTTCGCGCTCGACATCGTCGACGACACCGTCGTTCGGGTCGTCCTCGGACAGGTAGCGTTCGTCGCGAAGAGTCAGTTCTAGACCCTTGTTCAAGAACGCCATCTCGCGGAAACGAGTCTTTAGCGTGTCGTAGTCGTAGTGCGTCGTCTCGAAGATGTCGGCCGAGGCGTAGAACGTATTTGTCGTTCCGGTTTCGTCAGTTTCTTCGTGGCGCACCAACTCGGCATCAGGTACGCCATAGGTGAAGGACTGGGTCCAGCGGTAGCCGTCGCGGCGCACCTCGATGTTGAGTTTCGTCGAGAGCGCGTTCACCACCGAGACGCCAACGCCGTGCAAACCGCCCGAAACCTTGTAACCGCCGCCGCCGAACTTTCCGCCGGCGTGCAATGACGTGAGCACCAAGGTGACCGCGGGGATCTTTTCGATCGGGTGCTCGTCGACCGGGATGCCACGGCCGTCGTCGATCACCTTCACGCCACCGTCGGCCTGCAAGATGACCACAATCTTGGTTGCATACCCAGCCAGGGCCTCGTCCACCGAGTTATCCACAACTTCGTAGACCAAGTGGTGGAGGCCGCGCTCACCGGTCGAACCGATGTACATGCCCGGTCGTTTGCGGACCGCTTCTAAGCCCTCCAGAACCTGGATATTGCTCGCATCATATGAAGTCGGGTTTTCTGGCGCTTGGGTCACTGATCCAGTATACGGGGCCATTCTGTGTCTCTGGTGCTTCGACACCTATTTGTGGACGTTGTATCTGAATTGAGAATTGGCATCTAAACGCGCTTCAAGGCCTCGGGAACAGCCGTTCACGGTCGCACTCAAGGGCCAGTCCAACCGTGTGGCTCCTGTGACTCGTTTTCGGCTTCTGGCATCTTAGGTGGGTGGAATCAGTGGAGCGAACGAATCGAACCGTGGTCGCAAGAGCGATAGTTGTTGGAATCCTGGCCGTAGTTTCATTTGTCCTGCTGCTCAATTTCGCGCTTTGGTCAGCCGCCGGCCAACGGGTTGACGATCGAGCGATGACCGTTGCCTATGCCGGTCTGGACACCAAACTGACAATTTTGAGTTTGTTGGGTTGGGTTTCGGTTTTCGCGATCGCCGCCCTTTCGGGGTTTTGTCTAATTTTGGCCATCGTTCGTCGGCACGCCAGGGCGGCAATCGGTGCGCTCGTAATAATCGGCGGCGCCAACATCACCACCCAGATCCTCAAAAAGGAGATCCTTGAGCGGCCGGACTTCGGTTTGGGAGTTCACAACTCGCTGCCAAGTGGTCACGTCACCGTCGTGGCCGCCGCCACCGCCGCCCTACTACTGGTGATTGGCCCGATGTTGCGCGCAACGATGGCCGGGATCGGCACCTTAGCCACCGCGCTCACCGGACTTTCGACGATTGTCGCCGGTTGGCACCGGCCCGCCGACGTCATTGCCGCGTTGCTAATAGTCCTTGGTTGGTGTGCTTTTGGTGCCTTGGTTTCTGGCGGAAACAGAGTGCGAACCAGTGGAGTCTTGCTGACCTCATTTAGTGGGGCAATCGCCGCGCTCGTCGGCATCGTCCTCATCGGAGTTCGGCCAAGTAACGGCCTTGACGGTTTTTTTGATGCCGCCCTCGTGCTTGGTTCAGTCGCGGCCGCGACGGCGATTTCAGTTTCGATCATGGCTTGGCTCTGCCCGGTGCCAGATCGTCAGCCGTAGGTATCCCTGGGGCCACGGCCCTTGACTGAAAGTCGGCCCTTCCTCCAACTGGGTGCTTGTGGCCCACGGACTTCGACCCGCTGAACCAGACCCTCGCCGAGTTCGTCATTTAGCTTCGCCACCAGACGAGGGGCAAGGAGTTTCAGCTCGGTCGCCCAAGCCGTCGACGAGGTGCGAACTTTGACGACGCCGTCTTGAAAGTCCTCAACTTTGCTATGTTTTGCCACCTCAGGGCCAACAATCAGGGCCCAGTCACTAAAAACTCGCGAAGCCGCGACTTGAGATCCCCAACCCTGCTGGTGGACAAGATTCCCGAGCACCTGGCCGAAATCGACCGGATCCTCTAAATCTTGTCTACCTGAGGTCGGTCTGGGTCCCTTTTTTGGAAGCTTTTTCCTCGCCGGGGCGCCAGTGCCTCGATAGGAGTCAGCAATTTCGCGCGCCAACCGCAACTTGTCATCATCGGCCTCAGTCACCCGGCGTCACCTCCCCGGCGGCCACATAGAAAGTTTGGCCACGCAATTCGTCGGGAACATCGGCCTCAACTGCGGCAGTCACCAGTACCTGTTCGGCGGTGGCAACCCGTTTGGCGAGTCGAATCCGGCGTGCGCTGTCCAGTTCGGCAAAAACATCGTCGAGGATCAGCACCGGATCGTCGCCGTCTTGGCGAAGCAGCGAGAACGAAGCTAACCGCAGCGCCAACGCCAACGACCAAGATTCACCGTGACTGGCATATCCCTTGGCGGGCAACTCGCCGATTGCCAAACCGAGTTCGTCGCGGTGTGGGCCAACCAAACTCACGCCACGCTCCAACTCTTCGCGGCGGCGACCCAAGATTGCGGTTTGGAGCGCGGCCGAAATCTCTGCTGGGTCTCGCAGAAGTTCAATTCCCTCGACTGATGGCTTGTAAGTCAAGGTGACTTGGCGGCGATCGTCGGCAGCCTCGGCCGCGACGTCACGGTAGGCCTCGGTCACGTGCGGACCGAGTTGATCCAGCAGTTCCAGGCGCGCAGCAATCAGTTGGCCGCCGGTCTTGGCCAAGTTCGAATCCCAAATATCGAGCGTTGAAATTTCGACGTTGCTGCGCCTACCTGCGGTTTTTAGCAGCGCGTTTCGTTGTTTCAGCACGCGCTCGTAGTCAGCCTTTACGCCGGCAAGTCGAGGTGACTTCAACACGATCAGGTGATCGAGAAAGCGCCGCCGGTCACTCGGGTCCCCTTTGACCAGGGCCAAATCCTCGGGGGAAAAGAGCACCGTGCGAACGATTCCGATGACGTCTCGAACTCGAGGTAGCGCATTACCGTTCAGCCGGGCACGGTTCGATTTGCCCGGGGTGATCTCCAGTTCTACCAAGGCCTCGCGGTCTTCACGCTGCAATTTGGCCCGAACGATTGCGTGGGCGCAACCTGCTTTCACCAAAGGCGTATCGGAAGAGACCCGATGTGAATCAAGCCCAGCCAAATAGTCGATCGCCTCGACCAGGTTCGTTTTTCCTTGGCCATTTGAGCCAATAAAGGCCACCGGCCCGGCACTTAATTGCAAATCAACACTGGCGTATGACCGAAAATCGATCAACGAGAGCGTTTTGACATGCATGGCATGAGCCTAGTTGAGCCGCAACAGACTCAGCATCGGTTGGTGCTCAACTTCCTAATCGGTCGACTGAACCGCGTGGCCGCCAAATTGCTGACGCATCGCGGCGATCGCCTGCATCGCGGGGGACTCGTCTTGGCGTGAGGTGAACCGAGCGAACAGCGACGCTGCAATTGTTGGCGCCGGCACCGCGTTCTCGATCGCAGCTTCAACGGTCCAACGTCCCTCACCCGAATCCTCGGCGTAGCCGCGAATTTTTGAAAGACCCGGATCGTCCTTCAGTGCGTCGACGAGCAGATCCAACAACCACGAGCGAACCACCGTGCCAACGCGCCAAGAATCAAAGACCTCAGTCACATTCTCGACCAGGTCAGCTTTGCTGAGCAGTTCGAATCCTTCGGCATAGGCCTGCATCATTGCGTATTCGATGCCGTTGTGGACCATCTTGCTGAAGTGTCCTGAGCCGACTCGGCCGGCATGAACGAAACCGTTTTCGGCATCCGGGCGAAGAGCGTCGAATGCTGGCTGAACCTTCGCAATGTCTTCGGTGCTGCCGCCGGCCATCAGTGCGTAGCCGTTTTCCAGTCCCCAAACTCCGCCGCTGACCCCGCAGTCGACAAACCCGATCGACTTTTCGGCCAGCAGTTCGGCGTGGACCTCGTCGTCGGTCCAGCGCGAGTTGCCGCCGTCGACGACTAGATCGCCTTCATCAAGCAGTTCGGCAAGCTCAACGATCGTTGCCTTCGTCGGCTCACCGTGCGGAACCATCACCCAAACCACGCGCGGCGCCGGCAACGCTTGAACCAAATCGGCCAGCGTTGCGACATCGCTAAGTGACTGGTCAAAGTCAAAACCGACCACGTTTAGGCCGCCATTGCGCAGCCGGGTGCGCATGTTGCCGCCCATTTTCCCGAGTCCGACCAAACCAATATCCATGGATTCTCCCGTTCTCGGTGTTGTCTTGGCTTTAGTTTTGCAGGCGGACCGGCATGATCAGGTAGCGGAAAGCGCCGTCTGGTTCTGCTCCAGTTTCGGCCACACCAGACATCGCGGCGGGCTTAGTGTGCTGGGTGAACGCTAGATGGACGACCGGCTCGGTCATCACCGAAAGGCCCTCGAGTAGGTAGGTCGGGTTGAAGCCGATCGAAATGTCGTTTCCGTCGACGGTGGCTTCGATCGATTCGGACGCCGAAGCTTCGTCTCCACTGCCGGCCTCAAGCAGAACCTGACCTTGGGAGAACGACAACCGGATCGGCGTATTGCGCTCGGCGACCAGTGCCATTCGCTTGACTGCATCGACCAAAGTCTGGGTCGACAGGTAGGCGACGGTTTCAGATTGGGCGGTGAACAACTGGCGAACCCGAGGGAAGTCACCCTCCAGTAGGCGAGTCGTCGTGCGGCGTTGACCACCGGCGACCGTTCCTTCAAAACCGATCAGGCCATCTCCGGTGTCGCCTGCCGAAACCGCAATCGTTACGTCGCTGCCGGCCGTTAGTGCCTTCGCGGTGTCAGAGAGAACTCGTGCCGGGACGAGCGCTTGAGCAGAAATATCGGAAACTTCTGGATGCCAATCGAGGTCGCGCAGACTGGCGCGGAATCGGTCGGTGGCCATCAACGAGATCTTCGAGCCTTCGAGCTCGAGTCGAATACCGGTCAGCAATGGCAGCATTTCGTCACGCGAAGCCGCTGCGCTTGCCTGACCAACTGCGGTGGCGAATTCGTCTGATTTGACGGTGCCTGTTGCCGTCGGCATTTCGGGCAGTGTCGGGTATTCATCAACCGGCATGGTTTGCAGGTTGAACTTCGAACTTCCCGAAGTGACCTGAACCTTGGTGCCATCGTGGAATACGTCCACGGGTTTTCCGGCCGGCAGCGCCTTGACGATTTCGGCGAGCAAGCGTCCCGAAACCAGCGCCTGACCTTCATCGGAAACATCAGCGGCGAGTGTTGCGCGCGTCGAAGTGTCGTAGTCGAAACCAGAGATCAACAATTCGTCGGCCGTGGTTTGAAGCAGCAGTCCGGTAAGCACAGGAACGCTCGGTCGGGTCGGCAGACTGCGGGCAGTCCAACCAACTGCGTCGGCCAGGGTGTCTCGATCGATGCGGAACTTCACGTGCGTACGCCTCTCATTTGTCCTGTTGAATCCTGCCACGGTTCGAGTTTGTTCACAGCCAAGGGGCGAACTGACTTCGTCGTGGATTCGGATGTAGATAAGTCTCGTAGTCGTAGTAGGTCGTGTGGATTCTGTGGATAACAGGTGTTTCAGTTGATTCTGCTGGGTTTAACCAGTGGATGAAATTGTGCGTCGTTTCTCGGTTGACTTGTGGATGCTTGTGAATGATTCTTTCGTGTTCACATTTCATTCACATTTTTGACTCGTTGATTCACTGTTTTCTTGTCGAATCCACAAGTTCGTCCCCAACTGTGGGAAGTATTTATGCTTGCCTGGCTTGTTGGCGAATCCGAGCAGTAAGTTCGGTGACTTGGTTGTAGACCTCACGCTTCTCGGCCATCAGCTTTCGAATCTTGCGTTCGGCGTGCATAACCGTGGTGTGGTCCTTGCCACCAAAATCCTTGGCAATCTGCGGCAGCGACATTTCGGTCAACTCGCGGCACAGATACATCGCGATCTGGCGTGCCAGCACCAGGTTGCGTGACCGGTTCGTACCGACGATCTCCTCGATAGAGAACTCCGAATAAGCCGCGGTCTGCGCCAGAATCATGCCGCTGGTGATTTCTGGGTCGTCGCCCTCGGCGATCAGGTCCTTCAAAACGATTTGTGCCAGTGAGAGATCGACCGTGGTTCCGTTCAAGTTCGCGAATGCTGTTGCTCGGATTAGCGCACCTTCGAGTTCGCGGATGTTCGTTTGTACTTTGCTGGCGATGAATTCGAGGACGTCATCAGGTGCAGTCAGTTCTTCAGTTGCGGCCTTGCGTCGCAGAATCGCGATTCTCGTTTCGAGGTCCGGCGGCAGCATTTCGGTTTGCAGGCCCCAAGTGAATCGGCTCCGCAGGCGATCCTCAAGCGTTTTGAGTTCAGCCGGCGGTCGATCCGACGTCATCACGATCTGTTTGTTGTCGTTGTGCAAGGCGTTGAACGTGTGGAAGAACTCGGCTTGGGTCGCGTCCTTCTTTTCAATGAACTGGATGTCATCGACCAGGAGCACGTCAACCTCGCGGTATTTGCGGCGAAGTGCTGGGGTTCGGTTCTCACCGATTGCGTTGATGACGTCGTTTACGAACTCCTCGCTGCTGACGTATCGGACGCGAGATGAAGGGTAAAGGTTCAACACATAGTGACCAATGGCGTGCAGCAAGTGAGTCTTACCCAAACCAGAATCGCCGTAGATAACCAGTGGGTTGTACGCCTTTCCCGGCGCTTCGGCGGCTGCGACGGCAGCGGCGTGCGCGAATCGATTCGATGAACCGATGACGAAATTCTCAAACTGATACCTAGGGTTAAGTCGAGCTTCGGCCGCGCTGGTTTCGTTTCGCGGTCCTTGTGCTGCCGCTGACCTGCTTACCCAACTTGGAGTGAGGCTGTCGTCGTCTTCGTCTTCCTCATCACGATATTCTTGTGTATTTGTCGACTTATCTACTTGTGGCTGTTCGGCGACAGTTGGGTAACCCGGTTCAGAACGCTCAATTGTCAGTGCCGGATCGATCGTCACGACCAACCTGGTGTCGACTCCCATTACGTTGGTCAACGCCTGTTCTAACGCAGGACGAACCCGCGATTCGAGTTGAACTCGAGTTAGATCGTTTTTGACCGAAACGATCAATATCCCCTCGTGCATCGAGATTGGTGATGCGCCGTAAACATAGACTTTTGCGCCGGGAGAGAGTGTGGCGATCGACTTCTGCCAGACAGATTCGAGATCTACGTCTTTCACCCCTGCAGCCTTCTTCCCGTCATTTAGTGATTCAAATCCAGTACTCGGACGTACCAAGAGAATCCGGTCGAGATCAACCGGCTGTTATTCACACCGTTGTCCACATACTGTGCATTAACTCGAAAGAAAAGGCGTCAAAACCCGGACTTAGCCTGTGGATATCCCGCGACGCTATCAGCCATGAAAGGTCGGTCACAACCCAGGATCCAATTTTTCTGCGACAGTCGGCGTGTCGAACTGAGAAGATATTGAGTGAACCGGTAAGGGTTGACGGTTGGGTCAGTTTGACCCGGTCAAAACTCGCCCGTACCGTTATGGAGTCGTCTTGTACGACGTCTGCCGTGTGCCCATGAATATTCCCATCGTGGGCGAGCGGTGGTCGCTAGTTGTGATCACGAATCTAAAGAGGACCTGTTGTGAGCAAGCGCACTTATCAGCCAAATAACCGTCGCCGCGCCAAAAAGCATGGCTTCCGTCTCAGGATGCGTACGCGCGCCGGCCGTTCGATCTTGGCCTCGCGTCGCCGTAAGGGCCGCGAGAAACTGTCGGCCTGAGCCTAAGCGGGTAGGCAAATGCTGCCGCGCGTGCACCGCATGCGCGACGGCGAGGTGTTTCGCCAAGTAATCCGTCGCGGTTGCAAAGGCGTTCAACCACACCTTGTCGTTCATCTAGGCGCACCAACCACACCGACGGAGCAAACCTCCGTCGGTTTCGTGGTGTCCAAGAAGGTTGGCCACGCCCACGAGAGAAATCTGGTGAAGCGGCGGTTACGCCATTTGATGTGTGAACGAATGTCGACCGTCCCGGCCGGCAGCATGCTAGTTGTGCGGGCCCTGCCAGGTTCGGCCAGTTCTAGTTCAGTTCAACTGGGCGAAGAATTGGATTTAGCTATCTCGGCCGCAGCGCGCAGGATCCAGCAATGATGCGTTGGCTCATACTCTGGTTCCTGCGAGGCTATCGGTTTTTTATCAGCCCGATGTACGGGCAAGTGTGTAGGTATTACCCAAGTTGTTCGGCATATGCCGTCGACGCAGTTGAGACTCACGGCGCCATAAAGGGCGTATGGCTTTCGGTTCGTCGACTGGCTAGATGCCACCCCTGGGCTGTTGGCGGGTACGACCCGGTACCTAATTCGGCCCGAAACCAAGGAGACTCATGTTCGACTTCATAGGTTCGATCTTCACGGCGATCCTGACGCCGCTGTATTACTTCGTTTCAGGGATCATCCTGGTTTGGCATTGGCTTTTTTCCCAGGTTTTAGATCCTAACTCTGGCTGGACTTGGGCCATGTCGATCGTCGGCTTGACGTTGACGGTCCGGGCGATGTTGATCCCGTTGTTCGTCAAACAGATCAACTCGAGCCGAAACATGCAATTGATTCAGCCGCAGTTGCAGGACCTTCGCAAAAAGTACGGTCACGACCGTGAGCGTTTTGCTCAGGAGCAGATGAAGCTGTTCCAGGAGACTGGAACCAACCCGTTCTCCTCCTGCTTGCCACTGCTACTGCAGATGCCGATTTTTCTCGCACTGTTCCGGGTCATCAACGAGGCTTCGCGAAATGGTGCCGCTGGCGCGCTTGGCTTCCTTTCTGGCGAACAAGCTGCGTCCTTGCAGAACGCGGAGTGGATGGGCGGCAAGATTGCCGACACTTTCGTAAGTAGCGACAACCTCGAAACTAAGATCATCGCGATGTCGATGGTCATCATGATGTGCGCCACGCAGTTCCTGACACAGAAGCAATTGATGGCCAAGAACATGCCGCCGGAGGCACTGAACGGGCCGTTCGCGCAACAGCAGAAACTTTTGCTTTACGTATTGCCCGTCGTGTTCGCAATTTCGGGTGTGGCTTTCCCGCTCGGTGTTTTGATTTACTGGACCACCTCGAACCTTTGGACGATGGGACAGCAGTTCTGGGTTATTCGCAACAACCCAGCGCCTGGCACCCCAGCTTTCGCTGCCAAACAGAAGCGCGACCTGGCAAAAGGCAAAACCGTCCAGGTTGATCCAGTTCAGGCAGCGAAGGACGAAGCAGCCGAGTTGAAAAATACCCGTCAACAGCCCAAGAAGAAGTCGCGCGATCAGCGCAAGAATTCTGGTGGCAGCCCGCAAAAGAATGCCAAGGAATAGAAGGAGTCGGACGAATGAGTGGAACTGATTTGGAGCGCGAGGGTGACATCGCCGCTGACTTTCTCGAAGAACTCCTAGACATCGCTGACTTAGACGGGGACATCGACATCGATGTCGACGGAGATCGCGCCGCCGTTGAGATCATTGGTGGAAACCTAGATCACCTAGTTGGTTCCAATGGGCAGGTCTTGGATGCTCTTCAAGAACTCACTCGCCTTGCGGTTTACCGGCAAACCGGCGAACGCAGTCGGTTGATGCTAGATATTGCTGGACATCGAGCGACTCGAAAGACCGAACTCGTCGCGATCGCAAATGAGGCCATTGAGGCCATCAACGACGGTGCCGAGCAGGTGGCACTCGACCCGATGACTCCATTTGAGCGGAAAGTCATTCACGACACCGTTGCGGCCGCCGGCCTACGCAGTGAGTCTGAGGGTGCTACTAATTCTCGTCACGTCGTAATCTTGCCGTCAGCGTGACTGTTTCACGTGAAACAGCCTTTGGTGACCGGCTGGATTTAGTAGAGCGCTACGCCGACCTTTTGGCGACAGCCGGCGTTGAGCGCGGTCTAATCGGACCTCGTGAAGTCGATCGACTCTGGGAGCGCCACCTTTTCAATTCCGCTGCTCCCCTAGAACGAGTTCCGGTTAACTCCACGGTGGCAGATGTCGGTTCGGGTGCTGGTTTGCCGGGGTTGGTCTGGGCGATTGCACGCCCTGACCTGAAGGTGACTCTGGTTGAACCGTTGCTGCGCCGGACGACCTTTCTCGAAGAAGTATGCGTCGAGCTTGGGATCTCGAACGTCACAGTGTTTCGTGGGCGTGCTGAAGAAGTATCCGAGACCTTCGATGTAGTGACCGCACGGGCAGTGGCAGGTCTCGAGAAGCTGGCGCGCTGGTGTATGCCGTTGGTAAAGCCTGGTGGCTACCTACTCGCGTTGAAAGGACAGTCGGCCGCCGATGAGATCGAAGCGGCTCGCGCTACACTCGGGCGACTAAAAGCTGGCGAAATCGTGGTTGCCACCTACGGTGAGCAATGGGGACTTGAAGTCCCGACCACGATGGTTGAAATTGAGCGCCGTTAAGGCGAATGTTCCACGTGAAACACGACAGGAGTTCGGGTGACAATTCCGACGGCAGCAGACTTTGCAGAAGAGCAATCAAGCACTTCCAGTCAGACTCCCCTAGCTGATCAAGCAAATGAACACGTTGAACTAGTTGCGAAGCTAGCCAAGGTCGGCGACTACGACCGGCCTACCTCGACCAGAATCTTCGTGGTCGCGAACCAAAAGGGCGGCGTCGGAAAAACGACCACCTCGGTCAATCTGGCGGCGGCCATGTCTGAGCGTGGTCTAAAGGTTCTGTTGATAGACCTAGACCCGCAGGGAAACGCCTCGACAGCGGCCGGCGTGCCCCACGCATCAGGTACGCCAGGAACATACGAAGTGCTGCTCGACGCAATGCAGATTGCTCAGGCGGTTCAGGTAAGCCCAGACCTGCCGAACCTTCGGGTTGTTCCAGCCACAATCGATTTGGCGGGCGCCGAGATTGAACTCGTCGGGCTTGAGCACCGCGAACAGCGTCTAAGAGAAGCGATCGACAAATACCTGAGGACGATCGGTTCAGATGTGGACTACGTGTTCATTGATTGCCCACCTTCGCTCGGTTTGCTCACTGTTAATGCGATGGTTGCTGCCCGCGAGGTGCTGATTCCGATCCAGTGCGAGTACTACGCGCTTGAGGGGTTGAGCCAACTCGTGAACAACATTTCTCTCGTACAGCAGCATCTAAACCCTGAACTGGACATCTCGACGATCTTGCTTACGATGCACGATGCCCGAACGAACCTTTCAGCGAGCGTGGCAGCAGAAGTTCGGGGGCACTTCGATGACCGGGTGCTCTCGACAGCGATCCCACGCTCAGTGCGAATCAGTGAAGCACCAGGTTTTGGTCAGTCGATCATCACTTATGATCCATATTCGACTGGAGCGCTCTCTTATTTCGAAGCAGCTCGTGAAATTGCGGTCCAGGGAGCAAATAAGTCCGACCAAGGAGCAGGCCTGTGAGTAATCCAAGGCAAAATCAACCACGTCCAGGTCTTGGGCGCGGACTTTCAGCGCTTATCCCTACTTCGGCCGCAGCAGCGCAGACCGCTGGACTTACCGAAGTCGAAGGCGCTCAACTGCGCGAGATCCCAGTTGGGCAGATCAAGCCCAACTCACGCCAACCACGCCACGTTTTTGATGAAGAAGCCATGGCCGAGTTGGTTCACTCAATTAAAGAGATCGGTCTTCTCCAACCGATCGTGGTCCGCGAAGTAGGCTCAGAGTCCTACGAATTGATCATGGGTGAGCGCCGCTGGCGTGCGACTCAGAAGGCCGGTCTCGAAAAGATAACTGCAGTTGTTCGAGATACCACCGACGAGGATCTGCTTCGTGACGCACTGCTGGAGAATCTCCATCGCAGTGAACTCAATCCGCTTGAAGAGGCGGCGGCCTACCAGCAACTACTTGAAGATTTTGGCTGTACGCAAGAGGAGTTGTCGGCTCGAATTGGCCGCTCACGTCCGCAAATAGCCAACACGATTCGGCTGTTGAAACTTCCACCTGCGGTACAGCGGCGAGTAGCAGCCGGGGTCTTGTCGGCTGGCCATGCTCGCGCCCTGCTTTCAGTGCCACACCCGGAATTGCAAGATCGATTGGCATCGCGGGTGGTTGCCGAGGGGATTTCTGTTCGCCAACTAGAGGAAATCGTGCGGTTTGGGGATGAAGACTCGACCCCGGCCGCGAGGAAAATGGCGACCAGGCCTACGTCTCCACGAATTGCCGAGCTCTCCCACCGGCTATCTGAACGGTTCGATACCCGAGTAAAGGTTGATTTCGGTAAATCCAAGGGCAAAATTGTCGTCGAATTCGCCACGATTGGGGATTTGGAGCGAATCGTGGACCTGATGGACCCCTCGATCAAGGGCGACAACCGGTCATAAAACAATAAAGCCACTTGTCGACAAATCGACAAGTGGCTTTATTGGCTAGATCAGGAAACGAAATCAGCAAGATCCTTCAAAATCGCCGACTTCGGCTTCACACCGACAATCGACTTTACTAGGTCACCGTTGAGGTAAAGGTTCATCGTCGGTAGGCCGGTTACGCGGTATTGGGCCGGAGTCACCGGGTTCGCATCCGCATCCATCTTCACAATGGTCAGCGCCTCCCCCTTCTCAGCGGCAATCTCTTCGAGGATAGGGGCGAGTTGACGGCAAGGACCGCACCACGCTGCCCAAAAATCAACCAGAACTGGGCCAGTCGCCTTGAGGACCTTCGCCTCGAAGTCAGCATCGGTTACGGCAGTAATCTCAGCCATAGATTTTCTCCTTAGGTCGGTTATTTGGGCTCAAAGAGCCGCAGATTGCAGGGAAACAGTGGATTCAAGGTCAGCCAGGAAACGCTCGGCATCCAATGCCGCCTGGCAGCCAGTGCCCGCTGCGGTGATGGCTTGACGATACGTGTGATCCACGAGGTCGCCAGCAGCAAAAACGCCGCGCAAATTTGTCTGGGTAGAGCCGGCCTGAGTGAGCACATAACCTTCATCGTCCAAATCAACCTGGCCGACCAAGAGTTCAGAACGGGGGTCGTGACCGATAGCGATAAACAAGCCGCTAACCGCAAGGCTGCGCGTCTCGCCGGTGACAGTGTCGCGCAGAACCACGGACTCAAGGGTGTCGGTGCCGACAATCTGATCGACTTGGCTATTCCACGCGAACTCGAGCTTTTCATTGGCGACGGCGCGATCAATCATGATCTTGCTGGCACGCAACTCGTCACGGCGGTGGATCAGCGTCACCTTGTTAGCGAACCGCGTCAGGAACGTAGCTTCCTCGACGGCCGAATCGCCACCACCGACAACCGCGATGTCTTTGCCGCGGAAGAAGAAGCCGTCGCAGGTGGCGCACCAACTGACGCCGCGGCCCGAAAGACGATCCTCGCCATCGATACCCAACTTGCGGTACCCAGAACCGGTAGCCAGAATCACCGCGTGGGCGTAGTAGACGCTGCCATCGGCGAGCGAGACTTCCTTCACCTCGCCGGTCAAGTTGACCGAAGTAACATCGTCGGCGACCAATTCAGCACCGAACCGCTCGGCTTGCCCACGAAGGTTGTCCATCAACTCCGGACCCATGATTCCCTCTGGAAAACCGGGGAAATTTTCCACTTCGGTGGTGTTCATCAGGGCGCCACCGGCGGTGACCGAACCTTCAAACACGAGCGGTTCCAAATTGGCGCGGGCAGCGTAAATCGCGGCGGTATAACCAGACGGACCAGAACCGATAATGATTAGGTTGCGGATGGAATCAGAAGTTGCAGCAGTCATTTGGGCGTACTTTCAGTTGGGCTCACGTACTGCAACGGATTCTAGGCGGTCTTTGTTCCGTAGCCGCGCCCTAGTCCATCAACGACCACGAACGGTCACGCTGCGGATCTCACCACGGAACTGGCCATCGGCGATTTGCGGCACGGACCGAAGCCAGACGGTGACGAAACGGGTACGACTATTTGCCGGCAACCCGACGGCGACATCTGTGCCAGCGCCATTTAACGCGGCGACATCGCGCAACTGGGAGAGTTTCGTTGGCACGCTTCTTCGCGCTGGTGGCGCAATCAGAATCGAAATGTCGGTGGGAGCCCCGACTAGTTGGAGTCGGACTTGACTAACGTCACGCACTAGGCCCAAGTCGAGAATCACACCAACGCCGTCTTTCAGGCCACCCAAATCTGGTCGGTTGAAGTACACAGCAGTTTGCCACCCGGTAGCAGGATCGGTGTCGAGCAGGTTCTTCGTCTGCTCTGGATTCTCTTTGAGGTCATCGCCTTGAGGATCAAAATCGACGATCCGATCAATCTGAAGAACTCTTACCGGATCGTGGGAAGCTTGACCGAGCAGCGGTTCGGCCTCGCGGCCGAACTCCTTGCCGACTAGGAAAGCCATGATGGAGACCAGCGCTAGCGCAGTCAGCAGACCAATGGTGACGAGGGCTCGGTCACCGCGGGTCATTGACTTCGCTCGAACGAGGTAGCGGTCTAGGCGAGAAGGCGGCTTCGGTTCAAAGGCTTTTGGGCGCCGCCGAGGTGGTTCCAGCCCAGGTGGCGGCCCAGATGGTTCAACTACTGGATCTAAGCGCAACAAGTCCTCAGAGACCACATCGAACTCGCCTACATCCTCGGCCAAGTCAATTGGCCCTTCTGAAATCGCATAGAGTTCACGGGCAATTTCAGCAGCACTGGTGAGCGCATTTCGAGGGTGACGCCACGGCTCAAGAATACGGTCACAGATTGAGTCGACGTCGCGTGAAACACCCGCACGCACCTGCCTGGGGCGCAGAAAGTGTCCGTGTACGGTGGGCGCGGCCCGAAGGCCATCGACGTGTCCACCAGGCCACCTACTGACGAGGCAGGCATATAGGAGTTTCCCGATCGCAGTGACGTCTGCGGCCCGATAGGACTCAAGATCGTCGGCTGAATCAAGATGATCGACCGGCGCCAGCGCAGTTGCTACCCCTAGACCGACAATTCGCACTGCGCCAGATCGTTTCAATAGGACTTGGTGCGGGGTCAGTCGCCGGTGAAATATCTGCGATTCGTGGGCGTGAGCGATTGATTCGGCGACCTCAGCGACGATTGCTGCCGCTCGACGGTTAGGAATCGGAGACTGATCCAGCACATGGCTCAGCGCGGTGGCTTTGGCCCATTCGCGAACGACGACATGCGCGCCGTCCTCATCGTGAAGTAGGTCAAGCACTCGCAAGAACCGGTGGTCAGTTACCTCGGTTGATGTTCTTGCCGCGTCCAGAAAGTTCTCTGCTCGAGGATCGTCCGAGGCTAGAATTTCTACTCGAACATTTCGATGCAGGACTAGGTCGACGGCTCGCCAGTTCTTTGCTCCGAGGGTTTCACTTACCAAATCGGCAAGTTCATACCGGCCAGCCAACACGTCGCCAGAGACGTGCGCGCGCCGCTCGCTCATCACAACTCCTCGACTTCGTGCCCGCCCGATGACTTCATCGTAAGGGCGTTAGCGCCGCAGTACCGACGAGATTACATATCTGAGTTCGGCCAGTCGCAAAAGCCGCGCTCCACCAAAGACGGCAAGTACGCCAAGGAGCGAAATTACGAGCATTTCAGCTAGCGAACCAAACCAACTGTTTGTGCCCGAACTAATCAAGGTTTCCCAAACCCAACGGCTACCAAGCAAAACCGTGGCCGTCAGGACCAGAACCACCCCGAGTCGGGCAACAAAACTGACCATCTCGCGATCGGCAAGTCGACCGATTCGCCGCGAAAGAACGAACACAGAAATAGTCAGGCCGGCGGTATAGGCCAAGCCATAGGCGAAAGCGAGTCGGGTTGACACTTCGATCGGTGCGGCATCGAAGGTGAAAAGAAGTGCTAGGGCCACGTTTACCGAAGCGATAGCGACCTGGATGAAAAATGGCGAGCGAGTGTCCTCCATGGCGTAGAAGCCGCGCAAAACTAGGTAGTGGGTGCTGAACATGACCATCGCGAGCGAGAAGGCCGAAACCGTGGCACCGATGGCGTCCGTGTTGCCTCTGGCAGCGCCAAAACCAGCCAGAACGGCGGCGATTAGCGGCCCAAGGCAGGCCACCGCCACGGCTATTGGGGCAACGAGCATTAGCGTCAGCCGGATTGTCCGGCCTAACTCCAGTCGCAGCCGACCGAGGTTTTGTTCAGCAGCAAGAGCGGCCAGCGTCGGAATCATCGCTGTGGCAAGCGAAACGGTGATCACCCCGTGAGGAACTTGAGTAATCAAAAAGCCGACGTCGTAAACCACTTGGCCGGCACTGGCTACTCGACGTTTGGCTCCCTCAAGGTCAGCGCCGGTGGCAATGCGAAGAATCGAGAAGTAGGCGATTTGATTGACCACGATGAAGGCCAAAGTCCAAGCGCCGAGTTTGACCGTGTGTCCCAAACCCACCCCGCGAAAGTCAAAGCGGGGGCGGTAACGGAAACCTACTTGGCGAAGGTACGGCAGCAACACGAGCGCCTGGATCGCTATCCCGGCAGTCGACCCGAGCCCAAGAAGCAGCGCTTCGGCTGAACTGAACCCGTCAGCGGCCTTTGGTTCGGCGATACCGAAAATGACCGCATAAAGGCCCAGCACACCAATGGCGATCAAGTTGTTGATGATCGGTGCCCACATCATCGGACCGAACCGCTCGCGCGAGTTCAGGATCTGGCCGACCAGCACGAACGCGCCGTAAAAGAAGACCTGCGGCATGCAAAGTATCGTCAGCAACTGGGCTGATTGGCGCTGGACCGTGAACTCGGGAGTGAAAAGTTCTGGTTTGAAGAAGATATGCAGCAGCCACGGGACAGCGATCATCAAAATCACCGTGGCCACACTCAAAACCAGCAAGCCCAAGGTGATTACCCGGTTCGCGTAGGCGTCCCCGCCGTCGGCATCGAGCTTCATCGCGCGCACTAGCTGGGGAACAAGTACCACGTTGAAAACGCCGCCGGCGACCAGAATGTAGAGCGAGTTCGGGATCGAGTTTGCGACGTTGAAAATAGTGCCGTTTAGAGCAGTACCGATGACGGCCAACAGTAGAAGCGACCGGAACATCCCGGTGATTCGCGAAACGATTGTGCCTAGGGCCATCCATGCTGATGCCCGAGCAAGGCGCGCGTCACTCACGGACTCGCCGCCCGCCGAAGAAACGCCTGCCCAAGGTAGCGACCACGCCGATCATCGCGATTCCCATCGCGAGCCAAACGATCAAGCTCACTTTGCTGGAGCGAACATTGAAAACCGCTTCCTCGCCGACTAGTTGACCGTCCACCGAGACCAACCTGGCGCTGACTGTGCTGGAGTTCTGTTCGCCGAGGTCGGCCTCAACCGTGACGGTGTGCCGGTCACCGGCAGCGATCCGCACAGGCGGCGTGTCGGCGATCTTGATGGAGTCGTTTTCGGCCGTGACTTGCAGGCCAACCTTGATCTCGTGCGAGGTTCCGTTCACCACAGTTAGCGGGAAGCCACCGCGGCTACTGCTGAGCGTGATTGCCGACGGACTTTCGATCTTGATTTTGGCGAACGTCGCTTGAAGCTGGTTGATCTGTCCACTGACGAGGGCCGAAGCCTTCTTCAAGTCGGCGCGCCAGCGAACTGAAACAGCGGTCGCGATGGCGCTATCAGTAGTCGACGAGTCGCTGCCGACGACGATCGAATCGAGGTTTCCTGCTAGTTCTGACCAGGTTGCCACGTCTGAAAGGTAGGCAGCAGTCAACGACTTGGTTGCAACCGAACTCGGAACTTTTCCGGTGTATGGCGGCGGAGAGTCGCTCAGCAGTTTCGCGGCGGTCACAGGTTCACTTAGTCCGCCTGACTCGTTGGCAGTCAGGGCCAAGGCGAGGTTTGGACCAGCATTTAGTCCCGGATCCCAAGAAGGGTCAACGAAAGTCAACGCATCAGCTCGGGACTGACTGTTTTCTCGCTTGCTGAACTGGGCCAGGGCCGCGTCGGTGAGGATTCGTTGGCGAAGGGTAGCTGGTGTTTCCTCCCCCGGAGGATCGGCCAAAGCCCCATTGATCACGAGGTTGGTTACCCCACTTGGGGTTTTGACTGTGGCAACGGACCCAGCATCGCCAACCCAATCGGGTACGGTGCTCCGCGAAACCACAACCGGAGTGTTCGCGCGCGAGCGAATGTCGTCCAACACTTGGTTGGTCACCCCGGTGATCGTCGGCCAACTTGCTAACGATCCCGAAATGGCCTGCTCAGTCAAAGTGTTAGTCGTTGCTGCCTTGACTCGGTCCAGCAGCACATTCGAGTGCTCTCGGTGGCGACTGAAGGCGAGTTCGTCTGGTCGGTCATAGCCGACAACCCAAGTCGTTGAGGAATTCGCCAATTCGCGAAAATCCTTCAACCAGACGCTCACGCCTTTAACTTGTTCGTTCGTCAAATCAATCCCCGCAGGAGGATTCTCTTCGTCGGTCAGTTCGCTAAGAAGGTCGAGTAATGCCGGATCGAAAACGATGGTCCGGCCTGCAGGAACCGTGGCAATGGCCGCATCGAGGTAGCGCCGCAACCTGCCGGTGGCGACCGAATTTGCGAGTGCACCGAGTTGGTCCCGACTTAACTCTGAAGTGAGAGTGAATGGCCAAACCAGACCCGCGGGAGTCGGGGATTTAGGTTCTGAAATCAACGGAATGAAGGTTGTGGCGCGCGCGACGGCATCGTTGGAGCGGACGCCGTGATGATCGGTGGCGAGGATCTGAACGCCAACTGGGTAGATGCCTTCGGCGCCGGTCAAACCGAGGGCTTTTACTGGCACCTTTATTTCGAATCGCTTGCTTTGGCCGGGGGTCAGGGAGTCGAGTTCAGCAAAGCGGCCAACCTCGACAACCCGTTCGCCGGTATATGACCGACCTTCCTTGATCGCGTCTTCGAGTTCACTTCTTGAGGTGAAACCCGTCCGCGGCATCACCAGATATGCCTGGACGGAGGTCCAAGTCGTTGAGCCGGTATTTCGGACGACGCCGCCGAGTCGAATCTGCTTTCCAGAAGCCAGATTCGATGGCGAAATTTGGTCTATTTGAGCTGTTAGGGCCGCGGTGTCAGCGGCCGAGGCGGGGGGAGCAAAAAGGAACAATGAAACGACAACCGCGATCGCGGTCCAGATCGGCTTCAAAGTCACCACGTCATCGTAGTGGCCCAAAGCCAGTAGTCAGTGAAGTTGCAGGTTGTCGCAGGCCTCAGCGTGCTGCCCACCAAGCCGAGAGGGCCTCGATCGCTTGCTCTTTGGGCAGTGGTCCTCGGTCCAGTCGAAGATCGAGTAGGAACCGGTAGGCCTCGCCGACTTCTCGGCCCGGACCAACCCCCAGAATCTCCATGATTTCGTTGCCGTCCAGATCTGGCCGAATTGATTTGAGTTCCTCAGCCGCACTTAGTTGGCCGATCCGAGCCTCAAGATCGTCATAGGTGCGCTGGAGCTTGAGCGCCTTGCGCGGATTCCTGGTGGTGCTGTCGGCGCGGGTGAGGATGTGGAGGCGTTCGAGTTGATCGCCGGCGTCGCGCACGTAGCGGCGAACTGCCGAATCGGTCCATTCGCCGGTGCCGTACCCGTGGAACCGCAGGTGTAACTCCACGAGTTTGGTCACGTCGTCGGTCAAATCGTTTGGGTATCGCAGTGCCCGCATCCGCTTGTTCGTAAGTTTTGCGCCGACGACGTCGTGGTGGTGGAACGTGACTGAGCCATCGTTTTGAAACCTGCGGGTTTTCGGCTTGCCGACGTCATGCAGGAGTGCGGCCAACCGAATCGTCAGATCGGGCGCGGTGTCGAGACGGTATTCAAGATCTATCGCCTGTTCAAGGACGGTCAATGAGTGTTCGTAGACGTCTTTGTGGCGATGGTGTTCGTCGCGCTCGAGTTCCAAGGCGGGAAGTTCAGGTAGAACCTGTTCGGCCAATTTGGTTTCGACCAGCACTCGAAGTCCGGCTACTGGATTTTGCGAAAGCAGCAGTTTAGACAGTTCGTCGCGCACCCGTTCGGCCGAAACGATCGAGATCCGGTCGGCCATTTGGGTCATCGCCGCGGTGACGTCAGGCGCGGCGATGAAACCTAGTTGGCCAACGAACCGGGCCGCGCGCATCATTCGCAAGGGGTCGTCGCCAAACGAGATCTCAGGACCGATCGGCGTTCGGATCGTCCGGTCTGCCAGATCGTCGAGCCCACCGTGAATATCGACGAAATCGGCTGTTGGCAGCCGGACAGCCATCGCGTTGACGGTGAAATCTCGCCTGGCTAGGTCATCTTCGAGGCGAGTTCCAAAAGCCACCGTCGGTTTGCGTGAAGCGGGGTCGTATTCGTCTGCGCGGTAGGTGGTTATTTCGAGTTGGTGCTCGCCTTTTCGCAAAGCGATCGTGCCGAACTCGCGACCAACGTCCCAAGTTGCATCTGCCCAATTACCGACGATTTCTTCGATCTGCTCGGGCGTGGCCGAAGTGGTGAAGTCCAGATCAGTCACCGCTCGACCTAAAAGAGCGTCGCGGACCGGACCGCCGACCAGAGCTAACTCTTGTCCAGCGTCGGCAAATAGTGCGCCCACCTGACCGAGGATCGGTTGGGAGCGCAGCAGTTCGTCGAGGCGCCGTCTCTCGTGCGCGGTCAAATCAGCCACAAGGAGTCATTCTACGGGTGAACTGGTGCTGAAGTTTCGCCCGATCGGCGTCAGTAGGTTCCGTTGATGCCCAGCGTGGCCGCGCCGATGATTCCGGCGTTGTTTCGGTGTGCGGCGGCCACGATCGGAGTTTTTAGGTTCAACAGTGGCAAGAACTCCTCGGCCTGCTTGCTGATGCCGCCGCCAACTACGAACAAATCCGGGGAAATCAGTTGCTCGAGGTGGGTGAAGTACTTCTGCAGTCTGCTGGCCCACTGCTGCCAACTAAGTCCTTCGTTCTCGTGGACGCTGGCGGCGCACCACCTTTCCACGTCCCGGTGACCATCGACTTCGAGGTGACCGAATTCAGAATTGGGGATTAGCACCCCGCGGTGGATCAATGCCGAACCAATTCCAGTGCCCAAGGTGATTGCACAAACTAATCCGGATTCGCCGCGGGCCGCCCCATGCTCGTACTCGGCAACCCCGGCGGCGTCGGCGTCGTTTACGACGTGAACTTCGCGGCCGAGGTGCTTGGTAAACACGGCGTCTACGTCGGTGCCTATCCACGTTTTGTCGATATTGGCGGCCGAACCAGCCACGCCACGGCGAACGACGGCCGGAATTGCCACACCGATCTGGCTGACCTGGCTCGCCTGCGGGAAGTGGGAAATGATTTGGCCAACTATGTCGGCGACGGCAAGTGGGGTGGCTGGTTTGGGTGTGGGGATTCGAAATCGATCCGCGGTTAAGTTTCCTGAGTCCAAATCCACCGGCGCGCCCTTGATTCCAGTGCCGCCAACGTCGATCCCGAAGCCGATTCTCACGAGAATCACCCTATTCTTTACTGGTGATCTTGGCGAAACTGAGCAGCAACTAATGGCCGGCGGACTTTTTGCGCTGCTCGATGATGTCGCGGCGCTTGCTCGGTTGGCGGCCGCTTCGGTAGACGACGTAGCCGCCGCGACCGGCAAGGCGAGCGCGAAAGCCGCCGGGGTCATCGTCGACGATGCGGCCGTTACGCCACGCTACGTCGATGGCATAGAGCCGAACCGCGAATTGTCGATCATTGGGCGGATCGCCAAAGGCTCAATCCGCAACAAACTGATCTTCATCTTGCCGGCGCTACTGCTACTGAGCCAGTTTCTGCCGATGTTGTTGACTCCGCTCTTGATGGTCGGCGGCGCCTACCTGAGTTATGAAGGCGCCGAAAAGATCTGGCATGCGTTGAAGCCTGCGCACGAAGTATCGAAAACTCCGGCCTCACAGCGGGGCCCGGAGGCCGAGGCGCAGATCGTCTCAAGCGCAACGCGAACCGATTTCATCTTGTCGGCCGAAATCATGGTGATCGCGCTCAACGAGGTTTCTGAGGAGCCACTGCTTTCACGGGCGATCATTTTGGCGATAGTCGCTTTGCTGATCACCGCACTGGTTTACGGGGTTGTGGCCTTGATCGTTCGGATGGACGACTTTGGGTTGAAGCTAGCCGGTCGAACGTCGAAGTTTTCACAGCAGACCGGATTGTTGCTGGTCAAGGCAATGCCCAAGGTGATGGGTGCCTTGTCGGTGATTGGGGTGGCGGCAATGCTCTGGGTTGGTGGCCACATTCTGCTGGTCGGGTTGGACGACCTTGGCTGGCACACCCTCTACGGTGCGGTCCATGACCTCGAGCATTGGATCGCTGGCGTCATGCCAGTTGCAGACGAGGCATTCGAGTGGCTGGCGAACACGCTCGCCTCAGCAACACTCGGCCTAGTGGTCGGCGCGGTCCTGGTCGCAATCATCTCGGGAATCAACCGGGTTCGCGGCGTCGAATCAGCACACTAGAAGGTCTTTACTGTTCGGTTTTAGACGCGAAAAACCCGCCTCGGGTTAGGAAGGTCCAGTCCAACCGAGGCGGGTTTTTCGATGTTTAGCTGATCAGCGCTCTTCTTCGCCGCGAATGAACGCTTCAAGGCGGCTACGGCCTTCGCCGTCTTCGCGCTGTTCTGGCGGGGACTTCATCAGGTAAGACGAAGCCGACAACAGCGCACCAGAGATGCCGCGATCCTTAGCGATCTTTGCAGCCCGGATGGCGTCGATGATGATGCCAGCGGAGTTCGGCGAATCCCAAACTTCTAGCTTGTACTCGAGGTTCAATGGGGCCTCACCGAAGGCGCGGCCTTCGAGGCGGACGTACGCCCACTTGCGGTCGTCGAGCCAGGCGACGTAGTCGCTGGGGCCAATGTGGACGTTCTTGTCGTCGACCTTTCCGGCCAGCGGGCCGGTGAGGTTCGAGGTGACTGCCTGAGTCTTCGAAACCTTCTTCGACTCTAGGCGTTCGCGCTCAAGCATATTCTTGAAGTCCATGTTGCCGCCGACATTCAACTGGTACGTGCGATCGAGGGTGACACCACGATCTTCGAACAGTTTCGCCATTACGCGGTGGGTGATGGTCGCGCCCACCTGGCTCTTGATGTCGTCGCCGATGATCGGCACGCCGGCATCTTCGAACTTCTTGGCCCAAACCGGATCCGAGGCGATGAACACGGGCAGGGCGTTGACGAAGGCAACACCGGCGTCGATTGCGCACTGAGCGTAGAACTTGTCGGCGTCTTCGGAGCCAACCGGCAGGTAGGAGACGAGTACGTCAGCACCGGTGTCCTTGAGGACCTGAACGACATCAACGGGCTCGGCGTCGGACTCCTCGATGGTCATCCGGTAGTACTTGCCTAGGCCGTCGAGGGTGTGACCTCGTTGAACCGTGATTCCGGTGGGCGGAACATCGGTGATCTTGATCGTGTTGTTTTCGCTGGCGCGAGTTGCCTCGGCCAAATCGAAGCCGACCTTCTTGGCATCAACATCGAACGCAGCGACGAATTCGACGTCGCCGACGTGATAGTCGCCAAACTGGACATGCATCAGGCCAGGAACGGTCTGATCGGCTGGGACGTTCTTGTAGTACTCAACGCCTTCAATAAGTGACGTTGCGCAGTTGCCGACTCCGACAATGGCGACGCGGACCTTCTTCTCCGTGCTCATGGAGACCTCACTCTTCCTTAGCTGTACTGCTGTCGTTTTCCGTGAACGCCTCTGCGCGTTCCCGGTCGATCAGTTCGGTCAACCAACTGATCTCACGCTCGACCGATTCGAGGCCGTGGCGTTGAAGTTCTTTGGTGTAGCTGTCCATCCGTTCGCGTCGCACAACCGATGCGGCGCGGACATTCTCAAGCCGTTCTTCGAGTCGAGACCGTCGCCCTTCAAGGATTCGGACTCGAGTTGGTGAACTGGTGCGCGAAAACAAGGCAAACCGAACTCCGAAACCTTCGTCGTCCCACGCCGCCGGTCCGCCTTCTTCGAGGAGTTCGGCGAAATGTTCTTTTCCTTCGGCTGTCAGTCGGTAAACGATTTTTGGTCGCTTTCCGGCCGGTGCGGCCTCGGTGGTGGCAGTGATGTACCCGGCTCGAGTCAACTGCTTTAGGCAGGGATAGAGCGTGCCGTAGGAAAGCAGACGCGTCCAGCCGAGTAGGGAATTGACGTATTTGCGCAGTTCGTAGCCATGCATCGGGGCATCAGAAAGTAGGCCGAGGACGGCCAACTCCAGTGTTGCTCCCTTGCGGGCCATCGCTGCCTCCTGCACCCCTTATTGCGAATGGCTATATCGGTACGATACATCGAGATTCACTTTGAATCGAACTCAGCGTGATTCGATTAGCCCAATCTCAGGTTTACCGGGCAAACTAGACCGCTGTAGTTGCAGTCATTGAAAGGACTGATTCGTGGCGAAGTCGCGCACGACAAGTAAGAAGCGTCCCCTAGCGCGGTTCTCCCACGCCATTGGCGGCAACGGGTCGTGGCCGGTCAAGACCCTTCGTTGGCTGTTGTTCTTGGGCACCTGCGGACTAGTTGCCGGCGTGTTGGGCGTCCTTGCGCTCTATGTCTTGATTGACATTCCGGACCCGAATGCTGATTTCAAGACTGAGACCACGAACGTTTACTACTCCGACGGAAAAACCAAGATCGGCAGCTTCTCCAAACAGGACCGTCAGAGCCTGACCTATGACGAGATCCCACAGGTCATGAAAGACGCGGTTGTCGCGGCCGAAGACCGGTCATTCTGGGAGAACCGTGGGATCGATTTTCGAGGAATCGTCCGAGCCGCCCGGAACAACGCGACAAGTGGACAAATCACCGGCGGCGGCTCCACGATTACGCAGCAGTACGTCAAAATTCTCTACCTGAATCAAGATCGTTCATACGTCCGCAAGGTAAAAGAAGCGATCTTGTCGGTCAAGATCCACAATCAGTTGACCAAGTCCGAAATCCTTGAGGGCTACCTCAACACCATCTACTACGGCAACGGTGCCTACGGCATTGAAGTCGCATCGCAAACCTATTTCGGGAAACCGGCCGCAGAACTAAACCTTCGGGAGGCGGCATTTTTGGCGACTGTGGTCAACAGCCCGTCTTATTTCGACCCGTTCGTCGACGGCGGCAAAGACCGAATCCTCCCGCGGTACAACTATGTCCTCGAGGGCATGTACAAGGAACAGGCAATAGATTCCAGCGAGTACCTAAAGGCCAAAGGGAACCTGCCAAAATTCCAGAAGCAAAAGGTCAACGACCGATTCGGCGGCACGAAGGGCTATCTGCTTGAGGTTGTGAGGCAGCAGATGCGATCGATTGGTTTCTTGGATTCAGAGATCGACGGTGGTGGACTAAAGATTGTCACGACCTTCGACAAGAATAAGCAGGCCGATGCGGTCGCAGCAGTGAAAGAAATTCGGCCAAAGGGCCTTGATGAACTCCATACGGCGGTCGTTTCGGTTCAGCCTGGCACCGGTGCGGTTCGCGCGCTCTACGGCGGCCCAGACTACGTGAAGAGTCAGTTGAACTGGGCGACGCTCAAGACTCAGCCGGGTTCTACTTTCAAAGCCTTCGCGGTGGTTGCGGCATTGGAAAATGGCTACAGCCTCCAAACGAGACTGAATGGAAATTCGCCGCTCTCGATCGGTGACGACAAGATCGAAAACCAGGGCGACAGCCTCGGGCGTTCATATGGGTACGTGAATCTCGAACAGGCAACCCAGAATTCAGTCAACACGGCCTTCGCTGATCTGACCGATCAGATGGAGGACGGCCCTAACAAGATTTTGGCTGCGGCACGTGAGGCCGGCATTCCAGAGAGCACTCTCGATGAGATCAGCCCGGTGCTCGGCGTTTCACTCGGTTACGCGCCAGTGGCCCCGATCGACATGGCAAATGCGTATGCCACCTTGGCTGCCGATGGCAAGCGGGCCGACTGGTTTGTGATCGAACGAGTCGATCCGCGCCGCGGCGGGAGCCTCTACAAGCACAACGTGGCGACCGTTCAGTCGATTGATGAGAAGGTCGCAGCCGATACTTTGGCCGCGCTGCAGACTGTGGTTCGCTCCGGAACCGGAAAGTCAGGCCGAACCATCTGTCCGACTGCTGGTAAGACCGGTACCGCGACGGCTGGCAGTGGTGCTGACAGCCGAGTGTCTTCTTCGTGGTTCGTCGGCGCGACGCCGAAGTTGGCGACCGCAGTGATGTACAACCGCGGTAAGGGCAACGAGGAACTTGAAGGCTACCTAAACCCGTTCTACGGTGGCACCTACCCGGCAAAGACTTTCCGGGCATACATGGATCAGGCGCTTGCTGGTTCGGAGTGTGGTTCGTTCGCCAAACGCGCGAACATCAAGGCAGAAGAAGGAACCACGATCCGCACTCGGCCCGAAAACTCGAAGCCGAAACCAAAGCCGACGCCGACTCAAACTGTTGAGCCGACCGAGCAGCCGACGGTCCCGCCGACCACGGTCCCAACAGTCCCGCCGACGACCGCACCAACGACCACACCGACAGATTTTCCAACGCCGTAGTTGGGCTAACTGAGATTGATCGAATCGAAGGAGGCGATCGTGTAGCGGACTTGAGCCGCTAGCCGGTCGCCCACCTTCGGTGCTTCAAGGTTTTTGGGCAAAAAGATCATGCTGGCCTGCATATGCGGTGGTTCGACGAACCAAGCTTGAGTTTGGGCAACGAAGAATGGTGACAACGCCCGCCCGCTGGCGGCTAAGACACCTTTGGCGGCTGCTTTGGCGCTGTCCTTCACCGACGACACGGCACGAGGGGCCTCCAAGCCAATGCCGTGACTGGTTCCACCGGCAACGACCACGACCTGGCCGGACTTCTTGATTTTGTCTTGGCGGTAGCCAACTCGGTCGCCGCGTGATATTTCGTGAACGTCTAGAACGGTCGCGGTTACCTCGAAGGTGTCGAGTCGACCTAGCCAAAGTGAAGTGCCGATTCGTGGTCGGATCGTCAACTGCGGGTGCTGAGCTTGAAGAGTGGTCAATTCGGTGTCGGTCAGGTGCGAAACGTAGAACACCTTGGTTTTGAGCCCAGATCCGCCAAGCGCCTCGCACCAACTGTTCGCCTCACCGAGGTTTTGGCCGGCCATCGGCAGATGGCTCGCGAACCCTTCGAGCAGCAACGAGGATTTGGCTAGTTCGGCCGCCGCTTGACCAAGTTGGCCTCGGGGGACTCCATGGCGACGCATTGAAGTTTGGGCTTCGAGTAGAATGCGGGCACCGCAGTCTTGTTCGGCCAGGCCAGCGATGTCTTCGACTCGGCTGAGCGTGTGAATCACTCGCGGGTCAGCGACTTTGAGTGAAAACGGCCGCCACGGGGTCAGGACTTGAATGTCGCCAGGAAATACAGCGAGCAATTCGGCGGCCTCTTCGTAGGTGCCGACCGCGATCATGGGAGCGCCCATTCGCTGCGCTTGACCTGCCAGTCGCGCCCGGCCTAGGCCGTACCCATTTCCCTTGATCACCGGAACCAACCCGGGCTTGGCAAGGTGTACCGAATCTAGGTGCGCCTGCCACGGTTCGGCAGAAATCGAAAGGTCAAACGCCATGGGTCAATCATGGCTGATTGCTTTGGTAGGAGGTTGTGACCTCAGCCGCGCCGTTTCATATATGCGGTAAATCCGGCATAAAGGGCTCGGTTCAGTGGCAAATCCCACTCGCCGAGGTATTCGACAGCTTCGCCGCCGGTGCCGACTTTGAACTGCAACAACCCCGCATGTGGGTCTGCCGGATCGACGGTGTCGGTGATTCCTCGCAAGTCATAGACTTCGGCGCCGCCGGCGAGTGAGTCGCGAATCATCTGCCACTGGATTGCGTTCGAGCCGCGAACTTCGCGCTTGTTCGTGGTCGAGGCGCCGTAGGAGTACCAAGCGTGAGTGCCAACTTGAACCAAAGTGGTCGCGGCGACCAGATCTGATTCATGACGCGCTAGGTAAAGCCGAAGCCGGTTCGGCGCCTCGGCAGTCATGGCGTCCCACATGGTTTCGAAGTAGGAAAGTGGTCGAGGAGTGAAGTGGTCGCGTTCGGCCGTTTCGACGTAAACCCGGTGGAAGTCGGCCAGGTCTTCGCGCGTGCCGAGTGTTACCTCGACGCCAAGCTTGGCGGCCTTTCGGATATTGCGCCGCCAAAGTTGGTTCATGCCGGCGAGAACTTCATCCTCGCTAAGTCCGGCCAAGCGCAATTGGAAGTTGTATTTGGGTTGGCCGGCCGAAAAGCCGCCCTCGGCTGATAGCTCGCGCCAACCGAGGCGCTGGAGTTCACGGCCAACGGCGACTGCTGATTCGTTGGTTTCGTCTGCGGTTAGGCTGGTTAGCGTTTTCACCGAGTCGTCAGCCAAGGCCGCCTTGAGAGTCGCAACGTGCCAGCGCCGGGTGATGATCGCGGGGCCGATGCGGATCCCGAAGGCTCCTTGAGGCTTCAGATAATTAGCCAGCGCCGACATCGCTGCTTCGACATCGCCGGTCCAATCCAATACCGGGCCTTCGGGCAAATAGGCGAGGTATCGCTTTAACTTCGGCACTTGCCGGTAAAGGACTAGGGCAACGCCGATAAGTTCAGTGCCGCCAAACCAGCCGATAGATTCGCCGCGCCACTCACGCTTGACTGCGGCCCACGCCGGAGTCTGCAAGAAACTGGCCGCTCCCACGGCGTCGACAAACGCGAGGTGTTCTTCGGCTGAGATGGTTCGCACTTGCAACTGTCCGCTCACCCCTTGAGGCTATCGCTGATCGTTTGTTAGGTTCACCTAAGTCATTCGTGTTCGTCGGATTGAAGGAACCGCAGTGAAGGCATTTGTTGGAACAGTCATTGGCCGCCGAGAACTTTCACCACATTTGGTGTCGGTGACCCTCGGTGGTCTCGAGGGTTGGCAGAGCACCGGAATCGCCGATGAATATGTGCGACTCTTGCTGCCGCCGAACGATATTGACGAGGTCCAATTGCCGGTCATCGGCGATGACTGGTCGTTTAGCTATCCTGTCGGCGCAACCGAACTGGTGCCGCGCGTCTACACCGTCTCGGACTATCGCCTCGTTGATGCCGACATGAGAATCGATGTTGACGTCGTCCTGCACGATGCTGGTCCGGGAGCGGCTTGGGCGAAGAACTGCCTGCCCGGAGATCAGGTCGGTGTGCTCGAACCGCACGGCCTGTATCGCCCGGACCCACAAGCACGAAAGCAGTTGTTAGTTTGCGATTTGACTGCCGTGCCTGCTGCCGCGCGAATCTTGCGAGAACTGCCCACCGACCATCAGGCGTACGTCCACGTGGTGATCACCGATCCCGCTGATGAGATGCCGTTGCCGACGACGGCCAATTCGTCAGTGACTTGGCAAGTCGTTGACTCCGAACTGCAGGTCGCTGACGCCATGACCGAGGCGGTCCGGGACTTTGCGTTGCCAAAAGATTCGACCGGTTGGTACGTCTGGCTCGCCGGCGAAGCGCACGCAAGCCGGGCGGTGCGAAAGTACCTGCGTCGCGAACTGAACTGGCCACAATCAGCGTTTTACACCTGTGGTTATTGGCAACTGGACGCCGAGCGGTGGAAGGCGCGATACGAGGTGGTCGCCGATGAGGTCAATGCGCTCGCCGCGGCCGCATTCGAGCGGGTCGGCGGTGAAGAAGGCGCCTACTTAGACGAACTCGATCAGATTTATGAGTCCGTTGGGCTCTAGCTGAATTGAGCATTCGGCGAGAGTGCGGCGATGCCTTTTTGATCAGTCGGCGCTGCCCCCATAGGCTCAAGCCCATGGCATCAACTGTTGCGGCCCACACTGTCGACCTGGTCAAGACCTATGGAAAGGGCGACGCCCGCGTCAGCGCCCTGGCCGGCGTGTCAGTCGATATCAATGCCGGCGAGTTCACCGCAATCATGGGGCCTTCGGGCTCGGGCAAAAGCACGCTGATGCATTGCATGGCCGCGCTCGACAAACCGGACTCGGGCCAAGTTGTCATCGGCGAAACCGACCTGTCGACCTTGGACGACAAGAGGCTGACACTAATGCGCCGAACCGAGATCGGCTTCGTCTTCCAAGCGTTCAACTTGGTGCCAACCCTTACGGCCGAAGAAAACATCCTGCTGCCGCTGTCGATTGCCGGAAAGAAGCCAGATCCTGCCTGGTATGCCACGGTGATTGAGGCCGTTGGGTTGGCCGACCGCCTCGGCCACCGGCCAAACGAAATGTCTGGCGGTCAGCAGCAGCGAGTCGCCTGTGCCCGCGCCCTAGTCAGCCGACCGGCGATCGTCTTTGCCGACGAACCAACCGGCAACTTGGATTCGACCTCCGGTGCCGAAGTGCTGGGCTTCTTGCGACGTAGCGTCGATGAGTTCAACCAGACGGTCGTGATGGTCACCCACGATCCAACTGCAGCGAGCTATACCGATCGGGTCCTGTTCTTGGCAGACGGCGTAGTAGTTGACGAACTCCGCGAGCCAACAAGCGAATCGGTGCTCGCAAAGATGAGTTCAATCCAGCGCTCGATCGGCTCTTGAAATGCGACGGGTTACTTGGCGCAACCTGTTTGCGCACAAACTCCGACTGCTCCTTAGCGCGTTCGCCATCGTGCTGGGAATTGCTTTCTTGTCCGGCTCCCTAGTTTTTACCGACACACTCGGCCGCAGTTTTGACCAACTCGCTTACGGGACCGTCACCGACGTGACAGTTCGACCCGCCACCGAAGCAGGCGATGCGGTCTCGATGAACATCAACCGTGATGCGAGGTCGATCCCGGCCGAATATGTGGAAAAGGTTGCAAACCTGCCGCAGGTTAAGCAGGCGCAGGGCGCGATCTCGGGTACTGGGGTCTTCGTAGTCAAGAAGAACAACCGACTACTCGGCGGGACCGGTGCGCCGACGATCGGCCTAAACGCTGGCGTCGGCGAGCCGATCCCTAATGCTGCCGGCGAACAAATGGTCAACTGGCTCAAGGGGACAGAGCCGACCAAAGAAGGCGAGATTGCGCTCGACCAACGTTCAGCCGACAACGCGGGCTACGCGGTGGGCGAGACGGTCAAACTTGCGATGCCCGGTGACCCGCCAATCGTGAAGGCGAAACTCGTTGGCACCTTCGAGTTCGCCTCCGGTGGACTGGCCGGCGCGACCCTGGTGGTCTTTGACGACAAGTCCGCCCAAAAGTACTTCTATGGCGGCGAGGACGTCTTTTCCACGATCGCCGTTCAAGGCCGCGCTGGTGTCAGCCAAGAAGAGTTGGCCAGTGCCGTAGCAAAGGTAATTCCGCCAGGAACCGAAGCGGTAACCGGCGAGAAACTAGGTGCCGAGTCCAAAGACTTGTTCGACCAGTTGCTCGGGTTCATGAACACTTTCTTGCTGGTGTTTGCTGGCATCGCGCTGGTGGTGGGCACCTTCCTAATCGTGAATACCTTCTCGATTCTGGTGGCCCAGCGCAGTCGTGAACTGGCGTTGCTTCGCGCCCTTGGAGCTTCGCGTAAGCAGGTGAGTCGCTCGGTGCTGACCGAAGCGTTCGTGATCGGTCTGATCGGGTCGACGCTCGGACTTGCACTTGGTTTTGGTTTAGCGATGGCGTTGAAGGCGATCTTCAGCAACTTCGGCTTGGACCTTTCGGGGACCGCCCTAGTTTTCGAGCCGAGAACGATTGCTGCCGGCTATTTGGTCGGTGTGCTCGTGACGATGGTGGCCGCGTGGATTCCGGCTAGACGAGCTGCTCGAGTGCCACCGGTAGCTGCAATGCGCGATGACGTCGCCATGCCAGAATCGTCGCTTCGTTGGCGATTGGTGCTGGCAATGCTCCTCGGACTCGTCGGCGCGGCCGCGATGGCTGCTGGTCTTTGGCTGGACGTGCCCAAACCGATCATCTGGGTTGGGGCCGGCATTTTCGGTGTGCTGATGGCGGTGGCATTGGGTAGCCCGGTGGTAGCGATTCCAGTCCTCGCAGTTTTTGGCGTGATCTACCGCGCACTCTTCAAGGCAGTGGGCCAACTGGCCGCCCAGAACGCGCGCCGCAATCCGCGACGCACGGCAGCAACCGCCTCAGCGCTGATGATCGGTCTGGCGCTCGTGACGACGATGTCGATCTTGGGCGCTTCGATCAATCGGTCAATTGACGCCGGCGTAGACCGCGAATTCTCTGCCGACTTCCTTGTTCAGAATGCGACCGCGCAGCCGTTCTCGCCCGAAATCGCGACCCAGTTGGCTGCAGTCAATGGCGTCGAAGCGGTTGCCGCCTCGCAGTTCATTGTGTTGCAGATTGACGACTCGGACGTCTACGCCTCAGCAATCGAGCCAGTCGAATTCGCCAAGGTTTTCAAGTTGGACTTTGTGTCAGGCGTCGCACCTACCGAACGTCGAACGATGGCGGTAAGTGAGAGCACCGCAGAGAAGTTCGACCTAAAAGTCGGTGACGTCGTAGACCTGCCGTTTGTTACTACGACCGAACCCACGACGGTCACCGGGATCTTTGCCGACAGCCAAGTCGTCGGAAACGTCGTGGTGCCAATGCGAACAGTCACCGATGCTGGCTTCCAGCGCGCCGACACCGCACTCGGTGTCAAGATCGCCCCAGAAGCAGGGTTCAAAACGGTGCAGGCCGCGTTCGAGAACGCGGTGGCCGACAACCCGACCGTTGTGGTTCAGGACAAGCAGAGTTTCGCCGAAGCACAGCGCGCCCAAGTGAACACGCTGCTCTATTTGATCTATGCCCTGCTGGCCCTGGCGATCGTGATCGCCGTGCTCGGCATCGTGAACACGCTCGCGCTGAGCGTGATCGAACGCACCCGAGAGATCGGGCTGCTTCGCGCAGTGGGCCTAACGCGGCCACAGCTTCGCCGGATGGTTCGCCTTGAGTCGGTGGCGATCGCCATCTTGGGCGCGGTCTTGGGCATCGGCGCCGGACTCATCTTTGGGTTGGCGCTGCAGAAATCCTTTGCCGATGACGGCATCACCGACCTGGCAATCCCGGCCGGTTCGTTGGCCATTTTTGTCTTGGTGTCTGCAGTCGTCGGCATTTTGGCGGCGGTCCTGCCGGCGAGGCGAGCAGCGAAGCTGGATGTATTGGACGCCATCGCGGGCGAATAGCATCGCCTGATCGGCAAAACCAGATTCGCCTCGAGTCGGGCCACGCTGTTAGACTCCCTAGGTTGCCATTTTTGGCATAACTCCTGTGGCGGAAAGCCCGTCACCGTTTAGTCCGAAGGAGAAACCGCAGTGTCACTGCGTAAATACGAAGTCATGGTCATCCTTGATGGCGATGTCGATGAGCGCTCCGTCGAGAAGAGCCTCACCACCTACCTGACCAACACCGTCGTAAGCGACGGCGGAACGGTTGATGAGATTGATATCTGGGGCAAGCGTCGCTTCGCCTACGAGATCAACAAGAAGTCCGAAGGCATCTACGCCGTCATCGGTCTGTCGGCTGAGCCGGCTTCGGTCAAGGAACTTGACCGCCAGCTGTCACTCAACGAGTCCGTCGTTCGCACGAAGGTCACGCGTCCCGACGTTAAGTGATCTTTTGTGGACGGCGCTAAAAACGTCGTCCCGATAGGTCACACTCGTCGCAGACCACCGCTCGAAAGGCAGATTCATGGCAGGCGAAACAAAGATCACCATCGTTGGCAACCTCACCGGCGATCCCGAATTGAAGTTCACTCCTTCAGGCGCTGCGGTCGCTAACTTCACCGTTGCGTCCACCCCGAGTACCTTCGATCGTCAAACCAGCGAATGGAAGGACGGCGATCCGCTGTTCATCCGTTGCGATGCTTGGCGTCAGTTGGCCGAGAACGTGGCCGGTTCCCTCACCAAGGGAATGCGCGTCGTGGTCACCGGCAACCTGCGGGTTCGCAACTACGAGCGCCAAGACGGCTCTCGCGGTACCAGTGTCGAACTCCAAGTCGATGAGGTCGGGCCTTCGCTGCGCTACGCCACCGCTCAGGTCACCAAGACCTCCGGCGGCGGCGGCCAATCTGGCGGATTCAACCAAGGTGGCGGTTTCGCTGGTGGCGGTCAGTCCGCACCCAGCACCGACAACAGCGCTTGGGGAAATCCAGCACCGCAGGCCGCTCCGGGGGGCAACAGCCCTTGGCCGGGCAACGCCGGCGGTGCGCCTGAAGAGCCACCTTTCTGATCAATCTCACCAACCTAAATTTCCAGGAGCATCATGGCTAAGCCAGTAATCCGGAAGCCGAAGAAGAAGAGCAACCCGCTCGCGGCTGCCGGCGTCACCAGCATCAACTACAAGGACACCGCTTTGTTGCGGAAGTTCATCTCCGACCGGGGCAAGATCCGTGCCCGTCGCGTTACCGGCGTCTCCGTCCAGGAGCAGCGCCTGATTGCCAAGGCAGTCAAGAACGCTCGCGAGATGGCTCTGCTGCCCTACACCACCAGCGGCCGCTGAGTTAAGGAGCAGAAAAAAATGAAGCTCATCCTTACGCACGAGGTCTCGAACCTCGGCCAGCCCGGCGACATCGTCGAGGTCAAGAACGGTTACGGCCGCAACTACTTGCTGCCCCGTAACTTTGCTATCCGTTGGAGCAAGGGTGCTGCCAGCCAGGTCGAGTCGATCAAGGCCGCTCGCGACGCGCGCGCAGTCCACGACCTCGAAGCAGCAACGTCGATCAAGGGCAACCTTGAGGCCAACCCGGTAAACGTCTCGGCTCAGGCCGGTGAAGGTGGTCGTTTGTTCGGCGCCATCACCGTGTCGGACATCGCAGACGCTTTTGCTGGCGTAGGCGCCCAGGTTGATAAGCGCCGCATCGAGGTCGGGAACCCGATCAAGAGCCTCGGTTCGCACACCGTTTCGGTGCGCATTCACCCTGAGGTTGTTGCGACGGTCAAGCTGAACGTCGTCGCTTCCAAGTGAAGTCAACGTCGCCGGGTCCCGCTTTTCGCGGGGCCCGGCGCTTTGCTGTATTAGCCCTAGCCGCGTCCGTGCTGGCTGGATGCGTCGGCTCAAACTCGGATTCCGCCCCCCAAGATCCCAAAGACCTCGGGGTGCCGGCGGCCGATATTCACCCGAGCAAGCAGGTTGCCACTGGTGGCGCTTTGCGCATCGGACTGGAGACTTTCCCGGCCACGTTCAATCCCGTCCACACCGACGGAATTATTAGTACGGCACCGCAGATTCTTGCGCCCACCCTCGGCAGTGCAATCAAAATTGGGCAGAACGGCTCTTGGTCGGTCGACAAGGACTATGCGACCAGCGTGAAAGTCACCAAGGCCGATCCGTTGGTGGTGCGAGTCGAACTGAATCCGTCGGCGTGCTGGCAGGGCGGAACGCCGATTACCGCCGCCGATATGGTTTCTTATGCCGCGGCCATGAAGAGCGATGATTTCGCTGCTGCTGCCGCACCAGTTTTCGACCAGATCAAAACTGTGGTTCCTGATGGGAAATTCGCCTACGAGGTGAAGTTCAAAAAACCCACGGCCGACTGGCCCTCGGCGGTCTATCCACTTTTGCCCGCAGTGGTAACCAAGGACGCCTCGATTTTTAATGAGGCCTTCACTGCCAAAGCTCCGCCCGCAAATGGTCCGTTTCGGGTGGCGAGCATTGAACGCAAAACCGGAACGATCAAGCTCGAACGCAACCCGCGTTGGTGGGGCAAGCCAGCAAAACTAGACGAGATCATTTGGCGAATCGGCCAGTCTCCGGTCCTTGCCAGAGCCTTTCGCGCGCGGGAGCTTGAGGCGGTGCCGGTAACAACAGAGAATCGCACCGACTTTGTGGCGACCTCGCATGTGCGCGCTTCGGCCGGTTCGCAGTGGTCGCAGTTGACGCTCAATGGCGGCGCGGGGCCATTAGGCGATGCGAATGTCCGACGAGCAGTGATGCTTGCGATAGATACGAACGCGATCGTCAAGGAGACCTCCAAGCAGTACGCAGCCCGAACTGAGGCGATGGAGTCGGTTGTCGTCCTGCCGACTCAACGTGGCTTCACCGAAGGTTCTGGCATGAAGCGCGACCTTACAAAGGCTAAGAAGTTGTTGGCCGGTGCCGGCTGGCAGGCAAAAGGCGAATCGACGATCGTGCAGAAGAACGGTAAGCCGCTGTCGTTGCGCCTACCGGTGCCGGCAGGCAACCGTGGTGCGGCTATCCGTGCAGAGTTGATCGTCGAAGACCTCGCCGAGGTTGGCATCGACGTCAAGTTGGAGACCGTGGCCGAAAAAGACTTCTTCAGTCAGGTGGTGATCCCATTGAATTTCGACCTCGTAACCTTCACCTGGGAAACGTCGGCGTACTCGATTGCCTCCACCAAACTCTTGTTCACACCGATCGACAGTCCGCTCAACTTCACCGGTAAAGCCTCCGGCGCTATTGGCAAGGCGTTCGATCAGGCGATCGCGACGTTGACCCAGGACCGATTGGCAAAGCAGATTCAAAACGTTGATGAGGTAGCCCGGGCGCAAGCCTCAATCATGCCGCTGGCGGTTATCCCAAATGTTCAGGCGGTCCGTTCGCGGGTCGTCAACTACGGTCCCACGGCGCTGGCTGACCTTGACTGGACAATCGTCGGATTTGCTAAGAAGCAGGGCTAGTTATGGCAAGAACTCGTCGCCCGGCCATTCAGTGGCCCACGATTTTACGTGAACTGACTGTTGCTGAAGTTGCGGACGTTTCAGCCACCACGAGACGAGTCACCCTAGTCGGTGAGCAGTTAGGTGAGTTTGCTGTCGCTGGCGGGATGGCCGCACCGTTTCAAAGTGAAGGCTTCGACGATCACGTGAAGCTACTGGTGCCGTTGGCTGGCGCCGAGAGGCCGCCCTTGCCGGTTCAGGGACCCGATCGACTCGAGTGGGGTGGTGCCGGTGGCCGCCCGGTGGCGAAGGACTACACCCCGCGATCATTCCGACCCGCTAGTGCAGATGCCCCAGCGGCTTTAGAACTTGATTTCGTTTTGCATGACGGTGGCTTTGCCGCAGGATGGGCCAGAGGAGTCAAACCCGGGGAGTTGGCGTGGATCGTCGGCCCGACTAGGTCGTTGTTGTTGCCAACCGATGTTGACGAATTGATCGTCGCTGGCGACGAGACGGCTTTGCCGGCGATCGCCCGATTGCTGGAGCAGTGGCCAGCAGGGGTAACCGGCAACGTAGTCATCGAGGTGCCCGGTCCAGGCTCCAAGCAGGACTTGGCGACACCGGCTGGCGTGAACGTTGTTTGGGTGCACGGGTCGGCGGCATGGATCGCTGAAGTTGAGGCGCTGAAGCCGTCCGCGCAGACGCGTTTTTGTTGGCTTGCGGGCGAGTCAGGTGCTGTTCGGCGGCTCAGAAAGTTCGCTTCAACCGAATTAGCGATTGCTCGCGACTGCCTAGACGCCACCGGTTACTGGCGAGCTTGACAAACGTTTCTTTTTGGGATCCTGCACTCGCGGCCTAGTGGAAAACAAATTGTGGAAAAAAGTTGCAATCTTTTTTCATTCCACACCTTGTGACTCACGTTTACGCAGGTCAGACGCCATTGTGACGGTCGTCACAATCAACTATCCACAAGTTCCTCCACCGACTGTGCACAATCAACCTCGGCGTTTTCCACAGGAATCTCGAATTTATGCACAACCCCTGTGCGTGCTCATCTCGACCCAGTTGAATCGGACCCGTATGGTCGCAGAGGTGGTTGTTTCGGGACTTCACCGTGACTGATTCTGTCGGGGCACCCTCCTAGAGTTTTACTACCAACACGCCTGTCCCGAGGAGCCTTGTGAGCGTCACCGATTCCTATGAGTCCGAACCAACGCGGTCGGCTGGATCGGCATACACTCCGCCCCAGGACATGGCCGCCGAGCAGAGCGTTCTTGGCGCGATGCTGCTGTCGAAGAATGCGATCGACCCAGCCAACGACTTGCTTGAGGGGCGTGACTTTTACCGTCCAGCCCACGAACTGATCTTTGACGTAATCACCGAACTGTTTAACCGTGGAGAACCGGCCGATGCGGTTACCGTCGGAGCCGAACTTGCGCGCCGTGGCGAGATCGGCCGCATCGGCGGGTCGGCCTATTTGCACGACCTAGTCCAAGGTGTACCGATCGCGGCCAACGTCGACTACTACGCCCAGATCGTTCACGAAAAGGCCGTACTTCGCCGGTTGGTCGAAGTGGGTCAGCAGGTTGCACAACTTGGCCAGTCCGGAACCGGCGAACTCGAAGACATCGTAGATCGCGCTCAAAAGGCCGTGCTCGACGTTGACGGTACGAAAACGAACGATGACTATGCGCCGTTGGCCGATCTCGTCCCAACGACGATTGACGAACTCGAAGAACTACAAAACCGTTCAGGTGAAGTCAAGGGCGTCATGTCCGGGTTCCCCGATCTTGATCGGTTGACCACCGGTTTTCGCGCCGGCCAGATGATCGTGGTCGCCGCTCGCCCCGGTGTCGGAAAGTCGACACTCGGTTTGGACTTTGTCCGGCACGCGTCGATCCGGCAGGGACTCACCTCGGCGGTCTTCAGTTTGGAAATGTCCAGTTCGGAAATCGCGATGCGAATGCTCTCGGCTGAGGCGCGAGTCGGTATCCATCACATGCGTGGCGGCACGATGTCCCAACACGACTGGGAATCCATCGGCAAGGTCATTAGCAATGTTCAAGCCGCGCCGATCATCATCGACGACAGCCCGAACATGACACTGCCCGAAATCCGCTCCAAGGCGCGACGCATCAAGAAGCAACACGGCTTGGACTTCATCGTGCTGGACTACTTGCAGCTGATGACTTCGGGAAAACGCGTCGAAAGCCGCCAGGTAGAAGTTTCTGAATTCAGCCGCCAAATCAAGCTTTTGGCCAAAGAGCTTGAAATTCCGGTCGTCGCGATCAGCCAGTTGAACCGAGGCTCCGAGCAACGCACCGACAAGACTCCTCAGTTATCTGACTTGCGTGAGTCCGGCTCGATCGAACAGGACGCTGACATCGTCATGTTGCTGAACCGGCCTGACCAGAACAGCACCGGCGAACCAGAACGACCCGGCGAAGGCGACATCATCGTGGCGAAGAACCGATCCGGCCCGGTCAACCGAGTCTCGGTCCTGTTCCAGGGTCACTATTCGCGGTTCACGCCATTGGCTCACGACATCGAACCAGAATCCGGCGGGGCCTCGGCTGCCGACTTTGGCTGAACCAACCGACTTCAACCAGGGATTTTAACTAGGCGCACCGGCACTGACCAATAGCCGGCGAACGGTTCGCTTTCGGCCTGGATCGGCTTCGTCGTATCGAATTCGACTCTGCCGGCCGTCAGCAACGTCTGAACAATTACCCGCAATTGCAGAGTCGCTAGACCACGGCCAGGACAAACGTGAACACCGGTGCCATAGACAAGATTTTTGTCACGATTACGGGCCGGGTCGAAGGTATTCGGATCCGTGAAGGCGGCCGGATCAAGATTTGCTTCACGCCAAGACAACACGATCTGGTCGCCGGCATTTATCGGACATCCGGCTAACTGGGTGTCGGCGGTCGCCGTGCGCCGGTTGGAGACGAACGGGTCATTTAGCCGCAATATTTCATCTATGGCCGCGTCCAGTACAGCATCGGTGGCCCTGGTTAGGAACCGTTGATGCTCGCTGTGCTCGGCGAGCCATGCCACCACGACGCCCACACAACGGGCGACCGAAGACAGATCACCGCCGGTCCAGTTGCGTAACACCGAAATCACGTCCGCCTCGGTTAGCGGGCCAACTTCGCCGGTCCGGGCGCCAATGAGTTCACCGGTCACATCGCTGGCCGGCCGGCCCTGGCGTTGTCGAATCAAACCGGCCATCATCGAGTCGAACCTTTCGGCGACTAGTGCCGAAGCCGCTAGATCGCCAGCAATAATCGCCTCACGGTGGTCGCTGACCCAGGCGGTCAACTCCGGTTCCAAGTCACTTGGCCAACCCAGCCAAGCCACCGAGCCACCGATCGCGAACTTAATCCCAAGATCAGCGACCGCATCGAACTGGCCAGCCGGGAACTCGGCAATGATGCGGGTGGCCAATTCTCGCAATGCGGGCTCGAGCGCCTGGATCTGGTCCGCGCTGAAAAACTGGTCGAGCAATTCGCGATAGCGAGCATGCTCCTGTCCGTCCAGCCCGTTTGGAATTTGCCTGAACCGCGAAACCGCGTTGGAAAAAAGGGCCGGATTCGTGGCTGCGGCGACAACATCAGCATGTTTAGTCACTACGAGGCGCCCGGCGCCGTCACGTTGGCGACCTGAAAACTCACTCACGTGATGACTCTGCGCCATGAGGGGGTCAGCCGCACCCCAAGATCACGAATCAGGTGGCCAAATTCATAGCGCCGAAACCAGTTCAGTAACTGCTGCGGGTGGCCCGGCAACCGACCAGATCAGGCCATGAGCCTCCACTTGGATACAGGTGCCACCGACACCTGCGAGCAGGGCAGCACCGGGCAGCCAGTCCCAGACCGGAGTGCTGTGTTGGAGCCAGCAGCCGAGCCCGCCACTGGCAACCAGCGCCAAATCCATCGAGCCCGAACCGAGCATCCGAATGGTCGCCGGCAGGTGCGCGGCGCGCGACCAGGCCGCGAAAGCCGGCGAGTCTTCGATAAATGTTGGGTGCGCGTACGTTGCCAGACTTAACTCGGCGACCGGTCGATCCGCCAGTGGCGCCAGGGCCACCCCGTTGCGAGTAGTGCCGAATTCGGGGCCGCCGGCCCACACCGTCCCTGAAGCGTGCTGGGCGACCGCCCCCAGGACCGGCTGATCGTCGACGGCCAAGGCGATCGCCGAACACCAGTAGTCCGAGCCGGCAGCAAAGTTGTAGGTGCCGTCGACCGGGTCGATCACCCAACGTCGGCCGGAGGTTCCTTTCGTGAACGCTCCTTCTTCACCGACGATGCCGTCGGCAGGTCGCAGCGTAGCCAGTTGCTCGACCACGAACTTTTCGGCCGCCAAATCTGCAGCAGTCACCAAATCGGACACGTTGGATTTGGTTCGGGCGGCCAACGCTCCGCTGGCGCGAATCTTGGCCGCGATCCGCGCTGCTTCGGCTACCAAATCGGTGGCGAGTTCGAGGTCAACTGCACTTGGCGTCACGGAACAACCGTAGGCGAAACCCGGCGGAGGTATCGCCAGCGACACTTCGCGTCTCCTCACCCATATCGGTAACAACATGAGGGGGAATCATGAATGAACCGTTGGAGTTTAAGACTCTGGATCGCGAAATTGGTAAACGTGATCGGCTAGCAGAACCGCCCGAATCTGGAATCAGCACGACGCTGTTTCTGCCGGGCGCCGAACCAGTCCCGCAGGTTAGTGAAGTGTCAGTGGTCGAACCGGGGGTGAGACTGGGTCAACGGGATACGTTTCGGATTGACCTGGACTTGCCACGGCGCGAGCTTGGCGTTCACGCGGTTCCGCCGGGGTTGGCTGGAACGAAACTCTCGAAGCGACGCAAACTACTTCGTGAGGAAGACGCACCGGCCGAGGTCGGAGGTTTTCTGCCTGACCATCTGGCTCGGCGCGTGCGTCCCGAAAAGTTAGACCGAAAATTCGCGCGGCGACTCAAGACCGTCGAACCGACCGAGGACGATCCGCGAATCCCGACCACGATCTTCGGCAACGACGACCGTTACTGGTTCAACGACACTGCTTTCCCGTGGTGTACGACCGGTCGGGTAGAAACCTCAAACGGCGGGTGGGCGTCAGGGGCAATGATTGGTCCGAGGCACTTGCTGACCTGCAGCCACGCGATCGGTTGGAATACCCGCCCGGATCCGTATGTAGCGGGCTGGATCAAGTTCATGCCCAGTTACTTCGACGGTTCGACGCCATTTGGTGAAGCGTGGGGAACTCACATTTACTGGCAAGAGCAAGTATTCGGGCCATGGATTGACGGCACCGAATCCCTGCACGACTACGTCGTAGTGGTGTTGGATCGGCCGATTGGCAACCTGACTGGCTGGATGGGTTCGCGTTCATACACCGACGCTTGGGACGGCGGAAACTACTGGAGTCATATTGGCTACCCACAGGACGTATCCGGCGGGACTCGGCCAATTTTCGTCGGCGGCTTCTCGATGGACGGTGACGACAACACGCCAGATTCGGCCCAGGCGCTGTACCACCAAGCCGATGTCATTCCGGGACAGTCCGGTGGCCCGATGTTTGGTTGGTGGCCAGGTGAGCCGTGGCCGAGAGTCGTAGCCGATCAGAGTTGGCAGAACACTGGATCGAACGGGGCTAGCGGCGGCTCGAAAATGGTCGACCTAGTGATTAGGGCCAGAGCTGATTTCCCGTAGGAGAAGTTTCGGCTCGGGCTACTAGGCGGCCCGAGTCGAACTCTGGACTTGCCATTGGTCTTGGGTCCAGCGGCGTCGAGACTGGGCGACCACACTGACCACGACGAGCGCTAGGTAAGAGGCGTACCAGAACCAGTCGTGTGGCACATTCGCGGTGACGGACTTGTCGTCAAATGAACTGCTGTCAATCGCTCCCGTCAACAGCATTAGTCCGGTTACTACGGCCGAGGAACCACCGAGTGCGGACAGCCAGATCAACAAGAAACCAGGCAAGTCAGCAACGATCGCGACAATTCCTAGCAACGCTCCGAAGGCGATGCCGACAAGAGCGATCAGCCAGTTCCAAGAGACATTCATCGCACCCATTAGGGCGGCGCCGGCGGCGAAACCTAGCGACATGGTCGCGAGTAACACCGCAACCCAGTAGTAGAGGTACGACAATGCGGCGAAGACCAAGGCGAATACGAAACCGACGATCCAGCCGCTCGCTTGGGAGAGGAAACCACCATCCCAGATGGCGGCAACGAGTCCGGCGCCGAGGCCAAAGCCGACGAACGCGCCCCAGAAGGTGATCACTATCCGCAGGGCAAAAGCGCCGAAGAAGCAAAAGAGCAGGCCGGCCGCTATTGCGGCGGTGCCGATGACGATGTCGTTCATGTTTTCAACGTAGCCCTCAGGCGAGGCAATTGCCGGGAAGCTCGAACCAGCGAAGTCGTTCAAACTCTTCACTAAGCCCAGTTGGCGCGGTGGCCAAGTCCGGTTCGCTGCGGCACTCGGCCAGTTCGGTCGCTTCGGTCAAGTACTCGGCCAAGGCCGATTCGGGGGCCCGATCATCTAAGTGGGGATAGCGCATTTCTCCGGTCGCCTGGTCGTAGTGAACCTGAGCTAACCGAAGTGGCGGTTCGACGCGCCCGTCGCGGTGATGCCAAAGGCCGGTGGCCGGATCAAAGCGGTAGTCCGGCAGGAACCGGGTGCCGTATTCGGCGATGAACTCGACGGCCTTGATCAAATATTCGACGACCGCATCGGAGACGAAATAGTTGAAGTTCACCCGAACCCAGCCGGGTTTGATCCCTTCGCAGCCGCCACTGATCTCGTTTTCGAACTCGTGTGAGCGTTCGACGTCGATGCCCAGCAGCCGGTGTCCGTACGGGCCGGCGCACGAACAGCCGCCTCGAGCCTGGATCCCGAACAAGTCGTTCAGCAGCGAGACGACGAAGTTGTGGTGCAGGTGCCGACCCGACTGGCCGGCATGAACAACGAAAGAAATGATTGACAGTCGTTCGGACTCCAGATTGCCGAGCATTTCCAGGTTCGGAACTTGGCGCCAAGCCTCGATCACCCGGCCGAGCACTTGGGCTTCACGCCCGTTGATGACCTCGACGCCCACCGACTCCTTTAGTCCGAACACCAAACCCGCCCGGATGGATTCGATGATCGCCGGGGTGCCGCCTTCTTCGCGGTGTTCGGGATCAGCAAGGTAGCGGTGCTCGTCCGGGTTGACGTACGCGACAGTGCCGCCCCCCGGAACCACCGGCACGCGGTTGGTCAGCAGCGACTTGCGGATCGCCAACACACCCGGTGTCCCGGGGCCGCCGATGAACTTATGCGGGGAGATGAAGACGGCGTCCTTGGTGCAGTCGGCGTGCTGCTGGCAGTCGGGGTCCATCTCGATCTGGACATAAGGCGCGGCGGCCGCGAAGTCCCAGAATGACAAGGCGCCATGTCGGTGCAGCAGGTCGGCGATCGCGTGAGTATCGGTGAGAATGCCGGTCACGTTCGAGGCAGCCGAGAACGAGCCGATCTTCAGTGGCCGATCACGGTAGGTGACCAGTTCACGTTCAAGGGCCTCAAGGTCGACGTGGCCGTCGGGGTCCTCACCGATAGTGACGACATCGCAGATTGATTCGCGCCAACCGAGCTCGTTCGAGTGGTGCTCAAACGGCCCGATAAAAACTACCGGTCGTTCGCCGGCCCCGATCTGGGCCGAGAGTTGGTACTTCGCATCAAGATCCGCGGGGATCCGCAGGTTTAGCAGGCCGATTGTCTTGTCGATCGCGGCAGTCGATCCCGAGCCGCAAAACAGGATCGCGACCTCGTCGCCGGCACCAACACCGCGGCGAATGATTTGGCGAGCATCCTCGCGCAGCCGGGTCGTCTGAAGGCCGGTTCCGCTGGATTCGGTGTGAGTGTTCGCGTATCTGGGCAGTACCTGTTCGCGCAGAAAATCCTCAATGAAACCGAGCGAACGGCCACTGGCGGTGTAGTCGGCATAGGTGACTCGCCGCGGTCCGTACGGTCCGTACATGACTTGGTCGTCACCAATGACTGACTCGCGAATCTGTCGAAGCAGCGCCGGTTCAGTCATGACCCAAACCTAATGGGATAGCCAAAGAATGTCTGGCACCGAAGTCACTGGTAGGTGATGAGATCGGGATGAGGGCGCACTCGCCGCCACGTCTGCTCGGCCGTCAGCATCGGCTTGTCCTCGTCGACGAAGTTCTTCCAGCCCCAAAACACGCCGCTGGGGGCGTCTTTTCGAATCATCTTCCAAGTGGACATTTTGGCCGCCGGCGGACCTTGGCCATCGACGTGAATGATCGTGGCCAACTCAGGCCGACTGGTCACGAGTCGGTTGCGATCCCTGACCATCTGGGTCTGAAATTGGTGAACCACGAAGAGTTTTTGCGGCAGCACGTTTTCGCGTGTCAACTTCGCCAGCCAGCGCGACACCTCGTTGATTTCACTGGTCGACATGTGGCCGATCCGCTGGAGCGGCCTACCGTGCTTGCCGAGCTTCCATTCTGGATCCAATGCCAGACCCACATGAGGCTCGAGCAGAAGTTCGCGGTAGGCCTTGGCTTGAGTTATCGCCTTGCTTCGACCTGGCTGCAGATCGAGAATCACGGTGACTCCGGCCCCTTTGGCCGCGTCAACGAGTGGGCGAAGTTCACTGACCGGGGTGCGGTGCGAGTAATCCTTGCGCTTTCCGGGCCCTGCGCTAGCAATCGTGGTGATGATTTCGAACGCCGGCACAAACGATTCGTCCGGCGCGACGGCCTCATACTTCTTCACCAGCTTTTGCACCCGAGCCACTGACTTCTTCGGGCTCTGTTCCCCGAGAACTCCTAGGGCACTTGTCGACGGGTGGCCATACATCGCTAAATAGTGATGACCCGGCAGCGCCAAGTATCCGCCGGCCGGAACTTTGGCGTGTGTCCTGATCGCCTCAATGGGATAGGCCGCGAGCCCGATTGCGAGCAAGGCCGAATCGCCGGTCGACTCCAGTGCCTTGATCGACTTGGGGTCCGTCCGTGGATCTGGAGAGGTCGGGACAAGGTTGGCGTCGCCGAGTTTTGCCAAGTGAGTTAGTTCGGCGGTGGGCGCTGCGGCAATAGCTACGGTCGCTGGTTTGGCTCGACGAGGATTAGGGCTTCGGTCAATATCGGGGTCGGTCAGGTCGAGCACTCTGGCGCCGAGCCGCTTGGCTTCGGTGCGGCCAGCAGAATCGGCCGGCAGAATCGGTACGGCGTACTTTTTGGCGGCAGCCAGGGCCGCAGTGTCGCCGGGTTTCGCCAGAATGACTGCCGTGGCGGACTCGAACAGGAACTGTGAGGCCGCAACCTGATCGGCGTTCATCGCGGCCACCGCGGTGCCGGACGGAACACTGAGGATGGTGTTTGTCTGCTCGGGTTTTTTGTTACTTGAGTCGCAGCCAACTAGCAACGCACCGCAAAAGATTGCCGCTAGAGCCAGCGCCGAGGACCGTTGGGTCAGCCGAGTCATTTCTCAGACGCTACCTGCTGGTTCAGTGGAGCAATTCGGCAAGGCCGCTATGCTCGCCGCGTGATACTGCAAACGGATGCCAACATCGACGGCCTCGCCGGATTGATGATCGACCTCATGGAAAAGATGGGGTTGGTCGGTGCCGCGATCGCGGTCGGTATGGACAACCTTTTCCCGCCGATCCCCAGCGAGATCGTGCTGCCGATGGCCGGTTTGGCCGCCAGCCAAGGGACGTTCACGCTGGCGGGCGCTCTGTTTGCGACCACAGCCGGTTCGGTGATCGGGGCCTGCATTTTGTATTGGCTTGGTCGACTGTTTGGCCGGGATCGGGCGGCTTGGGTTTTTGTGAAGACGCCGTTGCTCAAGCTCGCTGACCTTGAGGCGGCTGAAACGTGGTTCGCGAAGTATGGCCGCAAGGCCGTCTTTTTTGGCCGGATGGTGCCGATCTTCCGGAGCCTGATTTCACTGCCTGCCGGCGTCGAGAAAATGAACTTCGGCATTTTCTTGCTTCTGACGACCATTGGCAGCTTTGTCTGGAACTCGATTTTCGTTGGGGCGGGTTACACCCTCGGCGAGAACTGGCATGTGATTGAGCCGTACGCCGACTGGTTCCAACGGTTGGTGATCTTGGCCGTTTTGGTTGTTTGCGGCTGGTTCGTCGTAACTCGGGTTCGCGAGCTTCGTGATCCGCGTGAGCGCTGAGCCACCGGCAAAGCCGGCCACCGGCGTGGCACCTACCGGTACGGTGAGCAGGTGACGAATCGCCGCCTGCTGTTGGTAAACGGCCCCAATCTCAACCTGCTCGGGACTCGTGAGCCGCAGGTTTATGGTTCGCAAACGTTGGCCGACGTTGAGCGTTTGGTTGCCGAAACTGCCGCCGTTGAAGACTTTGAGGTGCGCGCAATCCAAAGCAACCACGAAGGGGTCTTGATTGACGCGATCCACGAGGCACGCCATGACTGCGCTGGCATCGTGATCAACCCTGGCGGGCTGACCCACACGTCGGTAGTTCTTCGAGATGCCTTGGCTGCGGTGGCACTGCCGGTTGCCGAGGTGCACATCTCTGACGTGACTACCCGCGAAGCATTCCGCCACTTTTCGTATGTCGCCGATGTTGCGGTCGTGCACGTGATCGGCGAGGGAGTCGACGGTTACCGGATTGGTACCGAGCGTCTTCTCGCCGAAATTTCGCAACGATAGGGTGTTCGACATCAGGCCAGCCGCGGAAGGGAGTTGAATGACTCCTCACGACTTGAACGTGGTCTTGTTGGCCGGCTCCGTTGTGCTGATTTTGGCAGTTCTAGCAGTACGGATTTCGGCAGTTGTTGGCCTGCCTTCGTTGTTGATGTACCTAGGCCTGGGTGTGCTTTTGGGCTACGACGGTGCCGGTGTCGACTTCGTCAACTACGACATGGCGCTCGTGATCGGCCTGTCTGCACTGATTCTGATTTTGGCCGAGGGCGGTCTGACGACCAACTGGAACAACGTAAAACCCACTCTCGGGTTCGGCGTCTTGCTGGCCACGATTGGCACCTCAATCAGTGTCGGCATAGTTGCCGTCGGCGCGCACTACATCTTCGGCTTGGACTGGGAACTTGCCGTGCTGATCGGTGCGGTGCTTTCCCCGACGGACGCCGCCGCGGTCTTCTCGGTGCTTCGTGCGGTGCCGTTGAAGTCTCGGGTTTCGGGCGTGCTCGAGACCGAATCGGGTCTAAACGATGCGCCGATCGTTGTTTTAGTAACCGCGATCAGTGTCGGTTCAATCCACGACTACGGGCCCTTGGGTTTTGTCGCGCTGATTGTTTTTGAACTGGTCGTCGGCAGTTTCATCGGTTTGCTGATCGGTGGTGGTGGAGCGCGACTACTGCGTCGGGTCGCCTTGCCGTCTGCGGGTCTATATCCACTAGTGGTCTTTGCCGTCACAGTGTTTGCATACGCGGTGGCCGCAACCGTTCACTCCAGCGGATTCGCTGCGGTCTATGTTGCCGCCGTGGTGCTCGGCAACACCGAACTGCCCCACCGGTCTGCGACCCGGTCCTTCGTCGAGGGTATTGGCCTGCTCGCCCAAATTGGCCTGTTCGTGATGCTCGGCCTGTTGGTTCACCCCAGCGACATCGACCCGTGGCACCTCTGGGTGGGGATTGGCGTCGGCGCGCTGTTGACGTTTGTGGCTAGACCGGCTTCGGTGGCGATGTGTGCTTCGTGGTTCCGAGTTGGGCCGCGAGAACAGTTGTTTATCGGTTGGGCCGGCCTGCGTGGAGCGGTGCCGATCGTGTTGGCCACCATCCCGTTAGCTCACGGTCTGGACAGTTCTCTCGACCTGTTCAACATGACCTTTGTGGCGGTGGTCGTCTACACGATCGTCCAGGCCGCGCCACTTGGCAAACTCGCGAAATGGTGCGGGGTGGAGTCCACCCGTGGTCGAGAGGTGGAGATTGATGCGGCCCCGCTTGAACGCATTTCGGCCGACCTTCTACAGATTCACGTTCCCGAGTCGTCCAAGCTTGCCGGGGTTGAGGTCGGGGAGTTGCGGCTGCCGCCGGGCGCTTCGGTGACGATGGTTGTTCGCGACGGCAGCACCATGGTTCCGCATCGAACTACCCGGATTCGGGTGGATGACGAACTGCTACTGGTGACGACTCGAGAACTCCGCGAGACAGTTGAGCGGCGGTTGCGACTGGTGGCCGAGCAAGGCCGCCTGGCTGGCTGGGACACCACTCACGGAGATTGAATCAACCGGTCACGTCGGTCAACCCAAGTCCACATTGGGGATGCAAACTGACACTCGTCTGCTCGCCTCAACCGACTTTGCTGCGTCGGTCTTCAGTCCGCGAAAATTCTGCCCGAGTAGGACTGTGACGCCGTCGTTCAGTTCGAAATCGGGGCTGATGACGTCTACTTTTCCTTTGAACTGCAGGGAAACGAGCTTCACTTTCGGATCGGCCGGATCGGTAGCCAAAATGGTCACGTTTGTTGCTTTGATCGCTCCGGGGTTGTTTCCGGTTGATCCGCCCAAAAAGCCACGCTGCTCTAGGTTGATCTTTACTCGGTTGGCTAGACCGGCGCGATCACTGGTGTTATAGACGTTGACTACGACCAGATTGCTTGTCAAAGGCTTTCCGCGTTCGACGCGAACGACGCGGCAAGTCGGTTCTGCGGGGGCCGCGTCAGGTGCGGAGAAGGCGAGTTTCATCCCCAAACCAGTGCCGACAACGAATACGAAAGCGGCACCTCCAACCACCAGGAGGTCACGTGGCTTGGTCATGGCTGTTTTGCGATCACGTGAATTCTGGCGTGGAGCATGGTGCGTTGCTGCAGTGCAGCGCGAAGCGCGCGGTGAAGGCCGTCTTCTAGGAAGAGTTCGCCTTGCCAACTCACCACATGTGCGAACAGGTCGCCAAAGTAGGTCGAGTCGGTATCTAGCAAAGTGGCGAGGTCGAGGTTGTTCTTCGTGGTTGTCAGATCGTCAAGTCGTACTTGGGTCGGTGCAATGGAGGCCCAATCACTGGGTGTGAGTCCATGCTCCGGGTACGGCCGTCCGTCCCCCACGCGGCGGAAGATCATTCGCCAAGTGTAGTTGGTCAGCGAATACGAACCGCAGGAATGCCGAGGTGAACTTACGGCTGGGCTATCCCAAATGCTCAACCGGGACCTAAACTGCGATGAAGGCGCCGATTTTCGAACGGATCGTTCTATGAAGCAGAGATTTGTGCGAGCGGCATTAGCCGTGGTTTTGGCACTTGGATTCTCAACGCCCGCTGCTTTTGGTGACGATTCAATGCCGTCAGATGAGCCGACGACGGTGCCAACGACTGAGCCGACGACGGTTCCGACGGCTGAGCCGACGACTGAGCCGACGCCAAGTGAGCCCGCTTATGTGGTGAGGCGTCAGGTAATCGGCAAGTCGGTGAAGGGTCGACCGATTGTCGCTTACTTTCGCGGCGATCCAAGTGCCAAGCACGTTGTCTTGGTGCTGGGGCAGATGCACGGTGATGAACGGGCTGGCCCGCGGACTGCTCGACACATTATTGAAAATTTGAGGCCCAGCGCCGGGACGGGCCTTTGGGTCATTTCGACGATGAACCCTGACGGATTTGCGAAGGGGACTAGAACGAATGCGCGCGGCGTCGACTTGAACCGAAATTGGCCTACTAGTGGCTGGAAGCGTGGCGTCAAAGGTTCGAGAACTTATGGCGGGTCGAGGCGCGCTAGCGAGCCTGAAACGCGGGCGCTAATTCGATTCCTTGAACTGTACCGGCCCGACTACATCGCCTCTATTCATCAGCCACTAAATGGCATCGGCAAGTCAGGCAAGGACGTGCGTTTTGAGAAGCGACTGGCCGCCAACTTGGGTTTGAAACGCAAGACTTTCAGTGTGGGAAAGGGCAATAAGGTGGCGCCGACCATGACCAGTTGGTACAACCATCGATTGGGAAGGAGCGGCACCGCAATCACGATCGAGTACTCGCGCAAGCCTTCAAAAACCTTCGTCACCAAGAAGGCCGGCGTAGGGATTCTTCGGGCCGCTCGGGTACGGCGATGACTTCTTCTCGGCGGGTATCTGGCGGCTAGGCGACGAGTGGCCGGTATCTGGTGTTGCGTCTTGGTCGGCTGGCGCCGGGTGGGTAGAAGTCTGGGCGCTTGTCTCTGGGGTTGAGTTCGATTCGCCAACCAGTGTGGTGAACCTGCCGGTGGTGGTGTCCGCAGAGTAGAACCCCGTTGTCCAGGTCGGTTGTTCCGTCGTGGAGCCAGGATTTGATGTGGTGGGTTTCGGTCCAACCTGGCGGCCGGTCACAGTCGGGGAATGCGCAACCAAGGTCGCGGTGGGCGAGGGCCCGTCGTTGGGCCGGCGAGTGGAGTCGTTGGGTGCGCCCAAGGTCGAGGACCTGTGATTCGGTGCCGAGGACGGCTGGCAGGACGCCCGCACCGCAAGCGAGTTGGCGTAACTGCTTGGCCGAAACCCGTGTGCCGTGTTCGGTGACGCCAGCGGTATCGCAGCGACCCC
>Ga0116169_1000285_pt1 | contig 55559 bp, 43 predicted proteins | sample AD_UKC130_MetaG_FD_89796 | JGI IMG/M metagenome (GOLD analysis project Ga0116169, IMG submission 89796) | Active sludge microbial communities of municipal wastewater-treating anaerobic digesters from Canada - AD_UKC130_MetaG | ecosystem: Engineered > Bioreactor > Anaerobic > Digestate | place...
AAAACCTTCGTTATCGCCGATGTCAACGTCGTCTTCCCATGATCTATGTGCCCTATCGTACCTACGTTTACATGCGGCTTCGTCCTTACAAACTTTTCCTTAGCCATCTCTTTTTACCTCCTCGGAGTCAGGCAATTTTTTTATAAAAGCCCAAGACCAGACTTGAACTGGTGACCCCGTCCTTACCAAGGACGTGCTCTACCAACTGAGCTACTTGGGCTTAACCTCTTTTCTTAAAGAGCGGGAAACGGGGCTCGAACCCGCGACATTCAGCTTGGAAGGCTGACGCTCTACCAACTGAGCTATTCCCGCTTTAAAAATGGGCAGGGAAGGATTCGAACCTCCGAAGCGTTGCCGCAGCGGGTTTACAGCCCGCCCCATTTGGCCACTTTGGTACCTGCCCGCTATAGCCGTTCCTCTCAGGCTGAGCCTGCATTCTAATCCAGAGCCAGCGAAGGGATTCGAACCCCCGACCCGCTGATTACAAATCAGCTGCTCTACCGGCTGAGCTACGCTGGCCAACATATTAATAGTTTCACTCAAGCAGTTAAAATTTTTTATAATACTCTTCTTTTTGTTGATAATAAGCTAAATTGAGATAAAAAATTACCTCGGTAATACTAAACTACTTTAGGGTTTTTGTCAAGATAAGCAATAAATTTATTTATTTTCTTTACCGGCCAGCCTGGCCCGCCCCATCCTCTCCATCATTCCCCGGTTAAAATCTATATCAAATATAATATACCTGGCCTTCTGGGCTGATGTCAACTGAGTGAATAAGAATTTTTCGAATTCTGATTCTCTTCTTTTTATTTTTTCTCTGAGATCGAGGATTTTAGCCACCCGATCTTCAAACTCTTTATCCTCAACCTTTTCATTATTAATTAGCTGCCTTAATTCCCTTATTTCCCGGGCCAGATCGGCCTGTAGTTGAGCTTTTTCTTTCTCAGCCCGGTTTAATTCAGGGAAAATAGCAGCCGTCTGGGCTTCGGTCAGATCAAGGGCTTGAGTCATCCTCAAGGTCCTCAAAACAAACATATTTTCTCTGACGTTTCTATCCCTTCTCGCTGGGTGTCCCTGACCATAAACTTCAGAAAAAGATGCCAGCAGAAGTATTATAACTAAGTAAATCAGCCTTGACTTTCTCATTATAAGCCCTCCTCAAAATTTATGTTTTCTACCTGTAAGTCTTCTGGCTGGGCCGAGCTATTCTCTGTCTCATAGTTATAATCAATATCTAAAAATTCGCCTTCCGATTCAAAGAAAATAGTTTCTTGAAGGATATCTTCTTCGAGGCTGCGGGCCAAATCGCTGGCCGCTTCTTCATCTTCGGCCAGTAACTGGCTCAGATTGAAATACGAATCCTCGTAGGACAGTATCAAGGGAAGAGGCAGTTCCTCATTTTTACTGCGCCCTATATATATAATAAGGAAAAGCGTTGCGGCTACGACCACCAGTAAGCTGGCCGCCTGCAGGGCATGCGGCTTAAAAGTCCAGGACCTGCCTCTTTTGTTATTGTTCTTATCTTCCTTTATATCTATATCGGTTGATATACCGGCTGGTAAAACGCTTATCGCTTCCTCATCCTGGGCACTCTGAATAAGTTTCTCTTGAAGAGTCTGTTCAAACTGCCGCCACCACTCAGGTGGGCAGTCCACTTCTTCTGTCCTGAGGGCTTCCCGCTGAATTATTTCCTGGGCCTTAAGGTAATCCCGGCACAGTTCACAGGTGGTAAGATGCCTGGCCAGCCTTTTTTGCCTCCAGCGGCTGAGCTTCCCATCAAGCCGGTCGGATATCAATTTTTGCGCTTGTTCACATTTCATCTTCGACCTCTTATTTTATTCTTTGCTCAGAAAGGGTTGTAATCTCCTTTTCAGCCTTTTTCTGGCCTCATGTATTCTCCAGGAAACAGTGTTTTCAGAGCAGCCCAGAAGCTCGGCCGCCTGTTTGTGACTCATTCCCTCCTGAACAACGAGGAAAAAAGTTGCCCGAAAGGCCGGTGGCAGCTCATCTAACGCCTTTTCCAGATTTATCTTAAGCTCCTCAGACAGCCAGGAATCTTCAACCGAAGGTATTCCTCCGGCTTCCGCCAGTTCTCCTCCCCGGCCCTTTTCTTCCAGGCTGTCAAGATCTTCCAGATAATTACTTGTGCGCCGGTGTTTTTTGAGAAAATTCAGGCCGAGATTAACAGCTATCCGGTGAAGCCAGGTATAAAAGCTGGAATTTCCTCGAAAGGATTTGATCGCCCGGAAAGCCTGGAGAAAAGTCTCCTGGGCGAGGTCGGCCGCATCTTCGCGGTTTCTGGTGAGATTATAAGCCAGCTGGAAAACCCTGTGTTCATATTCTCTGACCAGCTGCATAAAAGCCTCTACCTCACCGCGGCGGGCCCGCTCGATTAGCTGTTGTTCTTCATCGGCTTTCATCATGTCATGGGCCTATCTCAATCCAGTCTACCTGCCTCTGCCCTCTGCCTGTCAAAACTCTTTTCGCCTGCACTAATTTAGACACAGATCAGGACAAAATCTTTGATATTTTTTAGGAATAATACCAAAATTCAGCAGTCTCTCCTATCAGTTCCTGGCTGATGTCCGTCAATTGACTGCTATTCTGTTAATTGATAAGATGATAGCCAAATTAGTTTTTGAGGAAAGGAACCAGCCATGATCGAAAGATATACTTTGCCCGAAATGGGTGCCATCTGGTCTGAGGAAAACAAATACAGAAAATGGCTCGAGGTGGAAATTGCCGTTTGTGAAGCCTGGGCCCGCCTCGGACAGATACCAAAAAGCTCCCTGGCGAATATTAAAAAGAAAGCTAATTTCGATGTTAAACGGATTGAAGAAATCGAAAAGGTTGTCAAGCATGATGTCATTGCCTTTTTGACATCGGTGGCGGAGTTTGTTGGTGAGGATTCACGCTTTATCCACATGGGTCTTACCTCTTATGACATTGTCGACACGTCTCTCTCTCTCCTCATGGTTCAGTCGCTTGACCTGGTTGAGAAAAAACTCCTTGAACTGCGGAAAATCGTTAAAAAGATGGCCCTTAAGTACAAGATGACCCCCTGCATCGGCCGGACTCATGGCGTCCATGCCGAGCCGATCACTTTCGGTTTTAAGCTTCTGGTCTGGTATGAGGAGCTGAATCGGCATCTTGACCGCCTGCAAAGGGCGCGGGAGGTCATGAGTGTGGGGAGAATATCCGGCTCGGTTGGAACCTATATCCACCTTGATCCACGGGTAGAAAAATATGCCTTAAAAGCACTCGGGCTCGAACCAGCTAAGGTTTCCACCCAGGTTCTCCAGCGCGATCGCCATGCTGAAGTGATGAGCCTGCTGGCTCTCATCACGACTTCTCTCGAAAAATTTGCACTTGAAATAAGACACCTGCAGAGAACCGAAGTGCTCGAAGTTGAAGAGCCATTCACCCGCGGCCAGAAAGGTTCCTCCTCCATGCCCCACAAAAGAAACCCGGTGCGCTGTGAACGGGTCGCCGGGCTAGCCAGGGTGGTGCGCGGTAATCTTCAGGTTGCTCTGGAAAATATTCCCCTCTGGCACGAACGCGATATTTCTCATTCTTCAGCTGAGAGAATTATTTTCCCCGATTCTTTTACCATCACGGATTATCTTTTAAAGGAAATGACCGATATCATCACCAACTGGCAGGTCTATCCCAGGCGAATGAGGCAGAATATCAATGTCACCCATGGCCTGATCTTTTCTCAAATGGTCCTGCTGGCTTTAATTCGCAAAGGGCTGACCAGAGAAGAAGCTTATGCCCTCGTCCAGAGAAACAGCCTGAAAGCCTGGGAGCAAAATCTTGATTTTAAAGAACTGCTCAAAGCGGACCCGGAGATTACCGCTCACCTGAGCGACAGCGAAATCGAAGATTGTTTCTCACTTGATCCTTTCCTTCAAAAAATTGATTTTATTTTTAAGAGGGTTTTATCATGAAAGTCAGAATTCTCGTCTCATTAAAACCGAGTGTTCTTGATCCCCAGGGGCAGGCCGTAAAGAATGCTCTCCTCACCCTTGGCTACGAGGCGGTCAAGGATGTGCGCCAGGGTAAGGTCTTTGAAATCGAACTGCAGAATGTGGACCGACAGACAGCGGAAAAGCTGGTGCCGGAAATAGCCGATAAAGTTCTGGCCAACCCGATTATTGAAAAGTTTACCTGGGAAATAATCGAGGGCTGAAGAGAAGATGATTAATCCCTGGAGACAGGAGAAAGGATGGATAAGACCATGAAATTTGGAGTGGTGGTTTTCCCTGGTTCAAATTGTGATTACGATACTTTCCATGTTTTACAGAATGTTATGGAGCAGGAAACCGTTTTCCTCTGGCATAAAGATAGCGACCTTCAGAACGTTGACTGCGTTGTTCTGCCCGGTGGCTTTTCCTACGGTGATTATCTGCGCTCGGGAGCCATTGCCCGCTTCTCCCCCATTATGACCGAGGTCAAAAAATTTGCTGAAGCCGGTGGGCTGGTGCTGGGTATCTGCAACGGTTTCCAGATTCTGCAGGAAGCTGGACTTTTACCTGGAGCCATGTTGAGAAACAAAAATCTGAAGTTTCTCTGCCAGCACGTCTATATCAGGATTGAGAACAACAAAACCGCCTTCAGCCGAGCGGGAAGAAAAAACCAGGTGCTGAATATTCCTATCGCCCATTTTGACGGAAATTTCTATGCACCTCCAGAGATGCTGGAGACCCTCGAAAATAAAAATCAGATTGTCTTTCGCTACTGCGATGAGCAGGGCCAGCTCACCGAGGAAGCCAACGTCAATGGTTCACTTCACCATATCGCCGGTGTCATCAATGAAGAGGGCAATGTGCTGGGCATGATGCCCCATCCGGAAAGAGCTTCGGAAAAAATCCTGGGCAGCGACGATGGCCGGGTGATCTTCGAATCAATCATTGATTATCTGGAGAAAAAGGCAGGCCAGGGGAAAAAGAAAGCCGCTCGGCAGGCCAAACCGGTTGTTTCACCTCTGCCGCCTCTTATAGGGAATCTATAGTAAATTATAAGATATAAGGACAAAACTATGATTGACGATAAAACTCTCTCCAATCATAACCTGACTCGAGACGAATATAACTTAATCGTCAAGCTTATTGGCCGCGAGCCCAACCTCACCGAGCTGGGGATTTTTTCCGTCATGTGGTCAGAGCACTGCGGGTATAAAAGTTCCAAAGTCTATTTAAAGAAGTTTCCGACCAGGGGAAAATATCTAATTCAGGGGCCGGGCGAGAATGCCGGCGTGATGGATATCGGCGATGGGCTGGCTGTTGTTTTTAAAATTGAATCGCATAACCACCCCTCTTATATCGAGCCCTATCAGGGTGCGGCCACCGGTGTGGGTGGAATTCTGCGTGATATTTTCACCATGGGAGCCAGGCCGGTAGCTGTCCTCGATTCGTTGCGCTTCGGTCCTCTCGATCAGCCGAAAAACAGGTCGGTGGCGGAAGGTGTAGTGAGCGGTATCGCCGGCTATGGCAATGCTTTTGGTGTCCCAACCGTTGGCGGCGAGGTTTATTTTCACCCTTGCTACTCTCAAAATCCGCTGGTCAATGTCTGCTGTGTCGGGCTGGCTGAAAAGGACAAGCTCTTTTTTGCCCGGGCTCAGGGCGTGGGCAATGCGGTCATCTATGTGGGAGCCAAAACCGGACGCGATGGCATCCATGGGGCAACCATGGCTTCGGCCGAGTTTGGCAAAGACACCGAGCAGAAAAGACCCAATGTTCAGGTTGGAGATCCTTTTAAGGAAAAACTCCTGCTCGAAGCCTGCCTCGAAGCAATGGCTAAAGGACTCATCATCGGGATCCAGGACATGGGTGCAGCTGGACTGACCTGCTCGACGTCCGAGATGGCAGCCAAGGCTGATACCGGTATGGAAATCAATCTCGACCTGGTGCCGCAGCGAGAGGAAGGCATGAATCCCTACGAAATCATGCTGTCCGAATCTCAGGAGAGAATGCTTATTGTCACCAGTGAGGATAAGGTTAAGCCACTTCAGGCTATTTTCAGCAAATGGGACCTCGAGGCGGTGGTCATCGGCAAGGTAACCGCTGACGGTCAGCTCAAAGCTTATTTTCGGGGCGAACTGGTCATTGACATTCCGGTTAAGGCCGTGGTTGATCTCTGCCCGGCTTACCGCCGGCCGGTGGAGGCACCGGCTTTTGTCCGGCGGCTGGCGCGTTATAAGCTACCTGCCATGCCGGCTGATCTGGATTTAAACCAGGTCTTTTTGCAGCTGGTCGCTTCACCCGATATAGCTGATAAGCGCTGGGTTTTCCGGCAATACGATCATATGGTGCAGATAAATACGATTGTTCTGCCCGGGGCGGATGCCGCCGTTTTGAGGCTTAAAGGGAGCAAAAAGGGCCTCGCGATGACCCTGGACGGAAACTCTCTTTATGCCTACCTGAATCCCAGGAGAGGCGGGGAAATAGCCGTGGCTGAGGCCTGCCGTAATTTAGCCTGCGTCGGGGCCACACCGATGGGTGTCACCAATTGCCTGAATTTCGGCAATCCGGAAAAGCCCGAGATTATGTGGCAGTTTAAAGAGGCGGTCGAAGGCATTGCTCGAGCCTGTCGGCAGTTTGATATTCCGGTAACTGGCGGTAATGTCAGCTTCTACAACGAGACAGAAGGACAAGCTGTTTATCCCACGCCGGTGCTGGGAATAGTCGGGTTGGTGGAGGATGTGGCAACAATTCCGGCAGCCGGTTTTGCCGGTGAAAAAGAGAGCATTATCCTCCTTGGAGAAAGTAAAGAAGAACTCGGAGGCTCGGAATACCTGCGGCTGGTCTATGAGGAAGAAAAAGGTGCCCCGCCGGAGCTTGACTATACGCTCGAAAAAAGTGTGCAGGAAGTCTGTCGCCAGGCGATAAAGCAGAAGCTGGTGAGGACGGCTCATGATATATCCGAGGGCGGGCTGGCGGTTGCTCTGGCTGAATGTTCGATTAAGAGCAAAAAAGGCATTGGTTTTGAAGTCAGGTTGAATGATGCGATGCGGACGGATGTCCTGCTTTTTGGTGAAAGCCAGTCAAGAGTAATCCTCGTTGCGAAGGACAAAAATGTCGGGAAAATCCTGGCCCTGGCCAGAAAGATGAAGGTTAAAGCCCGGGTTATCGGGAAAACAGGTGGAAAGAAAATGGTTATCTGGCACAGGAAGAAAAAAGTTGTTGAACAGCCGGTCGAGCTGGTGAGAGAGGCCTGGCAAAATTGCCTTCCTGGCTATTTTAAGATTTGAAGGCAAATTTTTGAAATATGATAGCCCGTTATAAACTCTGATGGGCAGTGCGGTCAGGAGAGCAGTTTGAAAGCTGGCCAGAAATAAAGCTGGCCTGAAACCAGGTGAAACCAGGTGAAACCAGAAAATAATTACAAGTTGATGAAACAAATGGCATAACCAAGGAAGAAGAAAAAGAAAGAGAGAAAGGCAAACAGAAATTGAGAAAAGGCAGAAATAGAAGAAGGTAAAGGGAAATCGAGGGAAGAAAGCAAAAAATAAACTAAGAGCAGAAAAAAATAAAAAGGGGAAAACATGCCAGAAGAAAAAATTTTCAGGAGTTCGAGAAAAAGAGGTCGGGTGGCAGTGCTTCTTTCCGGGCGCGGCTCAAATTTCAAAGCCATCCATGACGCCATGAAGGAAGGCAGGATTAATGCCGAGCTGACACTCGTGGTGAGCAATAGAGCCGAGGCCCCGGGGCTGCAAACAGCCAGAGAGCGAGGGCTGGAGGCACTTTATCTCGATCCAAAAGCTTACCCCTCGAAAGAAGCTTATGATGAAGCCATTGTCGCCGAGCTCAGGAAAAGAGAGATTGATCTCGTCTGCCTCGCCGGCTACATGAAAATAGTCACGCCGCTTTTCTGTCAGGCTTTCCGCCACCGGATCATGAATATTCACCCGGCGCTGCTGCCATCGTTTCCCGGGCTTCATGCTCAGAAGCAGGCGGTAGATTATGGCGTGCGCTATTCCGGGGCAACGGTTCATTTTGTCTCGGAAGAAGTCGATGCCGGGCCGATCATTCTTCAAGCCGTGGTGCCGGTCTATCAGGATGATACTGAAGAAACACTGGCTGACCGCATCCTGATTTTCGAACATAAAATCTACCCCGAGGCTGTGCGTCTTTATTTTGAAGGCAAACTCGAGGTCAGGGGAAGAAAAGTCTACATCCTCGACTAGCGGTGGTCGCCAGCGAGTCGGCAACCGACGGCTCGGGCGGCTCTTCGGTCAGAGCTCGGGTTACCTTTATTAATAATTAATTACCGGTCAGTGTGGAGTGCCTGCGTCTCTTTATTCTTTGTTCTTTATTTCCCACATCCTATTTGCGGCATAACCATTCACCCGGGCCGACGTGCAGGCTGGCTCTTCATCCTGGACCTGCATCCTGCCAGTAGTTAAGACCAGTGTGACCAGTGGTTAAGAAGGGCCAGCACTGATTTTTATAGCTAGCGAGACAGCCCACTGGAGTTGGCGATAATTTGAAGTTTGATATCAATTTAGATCAAAACTCAGTACTTCAGGCCGAAGAGAAGATTTGTTAACTCTTGAAATTCCGGCTAGATTAAGTCATATTTATAGTTCAAATTAGAGAGACAAGACGATAAAACGAGGTTAAATCCATGTTCAAGCCGGTCGAAGAACAGATGAAGCTTCTGAGAAAAGGAGCTGTGGAAATTATCCAGGAAGAGGATCTAATCAAAAAGCTGGAAAGATCCAGAATAGAAAATAAACCGCTGCGAGTCAAAGCCGGTTTTGACCCGACCGCTCCTGATATCCACCTCGGGCACACTGTGCTCTTGCGGAAGATGAAGCATTTCCAGGAGCTGGGGCATGAGGTCGTTTTTCTCATCGGAGATTTTACCGGACTCATCGGTGACCCGACTGGCCGCTCAGCCACCAGGCCAGCTATGACGCGTGAAGAAATCAATAAAAATGCCGAAACCTACAAGCAACAGGTTTTTAAGATTTTAGATCCGGAAAAAACCGTCATCGATTTTAATTCGCGCTGGCTGGGAGAGCTAACGAGTTTTGAGGTTATGAAACTGACCTCCAAATACACCGTGGCCAGAATCCTGGAAAGAGATGACTTTACCAAAAGATTTAAAGCCGGACTGCCGATTTATGTCCATGAACTCCTCTATCCCCTGATGCAGGCTTATGATTCGGTAGCACTTCAGGCTGATGTCGAGCTGGGTGGAACTGACCAGAAATTTAACCTGCTGGTGGGACGCGAAATCCAGCAGGAATATGGTCAGGAACCGCAGGTGGTGCTGACCATGCCGCTTCTTGAGGGGCTCGATGGCGTGGAAAAAATGTCCAAATCACTCGGAAATTATGTCGGCATCAACGAACCTCCCGAAGAGATGTTTGGCAAGCTCATGTCGATTTCTGACGAGCTGATGTTTCGCTATTATGAGCTTTTAACCGATGTCGAGACCGAACAGATTGAAAGCTGGAAGAGAGAGGCGAGAGAAGGCAAGCTTAACCCGAGAGATCTAAAGGCCCAGCTGGCCAGGATAATTGTGGCTGATTTCTGGGGCGAGGAGCTGGCCAGAAAAGCGGCTGACGAGTTTGACCGCATCTTCAAACACAAGGATCTCCCGAGCGAGATGGAAGAGAAAGTGATTGAGCTCAAGGCGGGAGGCGGGACTGAACCATCGGCTTCAGGCGAGGCTCCTGGTTCAGAACAGGCGGCAAAGACGGCAGGCCAGGTGGAGTGGCAGCAGCCCGGACCGACGGTCGCCACAGTTGGGCTGGTTGATGTACTCGTCAACCTGGGGATTGTCCCCTCACGCGGAGAAGCCAAGCGGCTCATCCGCCAGGGCGGAGTTTATCTGGACGGCCAGCGGATTGATGATATTGATTACCGGCTTGACGGGAGTAAACCCGAGCAAATTCTTAAGATCGGCAAGCGTAAATTCTACCGCCTGAAATTCATAATGAAATAGCGTTTAAACAGCCCAAATTTTTTGGTCAGCGTTTTTCTTCTTCTACAATCCTGAATCTATAACGCTTGGCAAACTTATAATTATCCTTTTCATCCACAGCATAAGCCCTGCCATTTTTGAAGAACAAGTTCTCAGAAGGAATATCAGTCTTAAAATGACCTACATAAACGCCTTCCTGGTCAAATAGGTCAATAAGACTTCCCTCACCTGGAAGGCTGTCCACAACCACGACTAACCAGCCATTCTCCATCAGACAGAAGCTGGAATAAGCTGGCTTGTATTTTGGGTATTTGATAAACTTATGGGCCTCTTTTCTTACTTCCTCGGGATAGATCCTTATTAAGTTCTCGGCAACGTTTATTATGAAATGCTCTTTGTCCTTATCGGTGACCCGTATCGGATCATAATCACGCCGGATAGACTTTACTTTTTCCCCCGCCGGGCTAAACACGTCGACAATATAATTTTCCCGTGTTCCAAAATAAACCATGTCGTCGTCAGTAACAACATAGTATGGGAAAGGTTGAAAGGCTAGTTCACTCAGAATACCCGCCACAAATTTTGCTCTCGAACTCACATCTTGACCTTCGGGTGGCTTTCGATCTCTTTTTTCAGAATAGAATTCAGAAATTAGTTTAAACTGACTATCGTATATTCCCCATTCAAGCAGAAAAGCACTAAAACCATATTCTGATTCAGCAGGCCGGGTACGGCTTGATATGTACTGACCCTTCGAATTTATATAAAGGTTCTCAAAAACATCAGGTATGGTGATCTGCTCAAAGAAATTCCCTGCTTTATCAAAAAAGTTAATTCTGTGGTTGGCAATATCTGTTACGTAGAGGAGCTGCCGGCTGTCAAACCTGGCGATAGAAAGATTACCAAACTCCCCGGGGCCTTGTCCCCGTTTACCTATGGTCAGAAGAAACTCCCCGTCTGGACTATATTTTTGTATCCTTTTCCTATCCCAGTCGGTTATATAGAAATCCCCTTCATCATCCGTATTAAAGACAATATAGTCGCCGAACATGTAATTTTCGTCACCCTCGACGGCCCCAATCGCAAGCTCCTCTTCGAATATGATTCTCTTTTTTTTTCCATCAGGGGGTGCAGGATGCTTGGGATTCGAAATAATTTTAACCTGCGTTTCTTGTGGAGGCTCAGAGGCAAATATAAGACTCTCATGACAGAAGCCAATGGAGCTAATTAAAGCTATCAGTGATAAGCCTACTTGAGCCAAAACGTTAAATTTCATCCCAGTCATTTAAACCCTCTATTATAGAACACTGAAAAGCCTGCCGATGTCAATATTCTGTACCTTTGCATCAAGCTCTCCGTCCCAAAAGTGTCAATAATGGCGCCCGCTCATTGCCTCAGTCATTGGACTGGATAAGTTTAATATTGTGTCCTTTTCATTCTCGTTACATAAAGGCTATTTTTACCATACCCCCTGTTGACGCTGGCAGCCGTTTTGTGTCTTACCCTCTCAGCCGGTTCTGGGAGATTATCTAAATTACTTCTGGACCAACGAGTTTATTTTTTGATATAACGAAGCTCTATGGCTTCAATACTTAAATAATAGCCATAACATAGTTCACAAATACTGAACAAGACCAGACATGTCGAGCATTTAATTATTTAGACTGTTTTCTAATAAAAATGTGAGGACTGACTGAAAGAATATCTTTCAATAAACCAGGTATAATCAAGCTGCGATTAAGTTACGTCTCTTCAGTTCAGGAGAAGGCCGCTTTATCTGACGATCAGTCCTTCAGATGCCGGAGACGACCACGCTGTCAAACACCAGGCTCGGTAAACGCACCTGAGAATAAGGATAAGGATCGTTGGCTGCTTCGACCAGCCTCGGCCAGAATTTCAAATGGTTATCAGCAATATTCATCTCTGAGACGGGATGAACGATTTCCCCTTTTTCGAAAAGCTGGCCAATGATGCCAATCGAGAAATCCCCCGTCGTTGAGTTGGAATTCCCGCCGATAAACCCGGTAACAAAAATTCCACGGCCCAGATCTTTCATAATTTCCTTGACCGACCGTTTCCCTGGCGGAATCACCAGATTGGATGGACTACCGGTCGTCGGCTCCCAGCCCAGCTTCCGTCCGTAATACCAGTCTACGTAGAACTCTCTCAGCACCCCACCCTCGATCATGACCATCTTTTTAGCCGCTAATCCTTCGCCATCAAAAGTTCGACTGCCCAGACCGCCTGCAATAAAAGGATCATCAACCAGAGTCAGCTTCTCGCTTCCCGTTTTCTGGCCTTTTTTATCCGCTAAAAAAGACTGCTTCTGCTGAATGTTACGGCCAACCATCGCCTGAAGAAGTCCTCCCGCCACCTGGCCAGCAACCCGGTTTTCAATGATGATCGGCAGTGTCTCGGTTTTAATTTTCCTCGCTCCGAGAAGGCTTAAAGTCCGGGCAGCGGCCTCAGCCCCAATATCTTCGGGCCGGGGTAAATCCTTACGGATCATAGCGATAGCCACGTTATACTCAGCTGGCCGGCGGTCACCTTCATCCCTGGCCGTCATTTCAGCCGCCCCATAAAAAGCCGTGTATTCAACATAGCCGTCGAAACCATTGCTGGCCATCAGCACCTGCTCGGAATAACTGTCGTAGCCGCTGGCCGTCACCGAAATAACCTTATCGCCTCCCTTAGCCAGGCAGCTGTCCTCAATTGCCCGGACAAAGCTATGCCGGTCTTCCGGAGTCAGCTTTTTATAATCAGGATCAAATTGCTTTAAGTCAATATTCTGGCGGCCCTGATAATATTTTGGGTCGGGCAGCGTCCGTAGCGGATCTTCTTCAAGTAGCCTGGTTGAGGCGACAGCCTTCTCAATAAAACTTTTCAAAGCCTGTGGACGAAGGTCGGAAGTAGCTTGAACCGAATAGCGTTTATTGACGAAAATTTCTACCTGCAGTCCACGGCTGGTGGCTTCCTTGATACCTTCAGGCCGGCGATCGCGGTAGCTAATCTCGACGAATCGCTCGCCGTTGATGGACACCCGGCAATCGTCTGCCCCGGCAGCTTTGGCTATTTTTATCGCTTTATCAGCCAGTTCATACAGTTCTTGTTTCATCATCATTCTCCTTTTTTCCCTTGTTCTTCATTTTTCCCTTAACCTCTGACGCCACCAACGGTCAGCGACTTTACCAGGCAAGTCGGCTGACCAAAGCCAACCGGCACTCCCTGCCCGCCCTTGCCGCAGCTTCCGCCACCGCCCTGAGCAAACTCAAAGTCCTTAGCCACCATGATGATATTGGCCAGCATTTTGGGGCCATTGCCCATAATATTGACATCTTTAATGGGAGCCCCGAGCTTTCCATTTTCGATGAGACGCCCCTGAGAGACATAAAAGGCAAAGTCGCCCTCCCCTATTTTCACCTGACCGTTGGCTACATCCTGGACATAGATACCGTTACCCGCGGCTTTGATTACATCTTCGGGACTGGCTTCGCCGGCCAGCATGTAAGTGTTGCGCATGCGTGGTATGGGATAGTGTTGATAACTTTGGCGGCGGCCGCTTCCGGTCGATTTGACGCCATAGGAGCGAGCCGAAATCCGGTCATGGAGGTAACTCGTGAGTATCCCCTTGTCAACCAGAACGGTCTTCTGGGCCGGGGTTCCCTCGTCATCAAAATTGATTGATCCGGTAAGATAAGGAACAGTGCCATCGTCAATGATGGTAACGAAGGGCTCGGCCACTTTTTTACCCAGCATCGTGCAGTAAGTCGAGATTTTCTTGCGGTTGAAATCTGCTTCCATACCATGGCCGATAGCTTCGTGGAGCAAGACGCCGGTCACACCTGGCCCGAGAACAACTGGCATTTCGCCAGCTGGAGGTTGAATAGCCTCAAAAAGGACCAGCGCCCGATCAACCGCTCGCTGGGCCAGCTCCTCAACCAGCGCCGGCGTATAATAGGAGAATTCTCGCCGGCCGCCGAAGTTCCAGCCTGACCTTTCCCAGCGGCCATTTTTCTCAGCCACCACGCTCGAAGAAAGATAGCTTCGAGGCTGAAGGTCTTCGGCTTTAACCCCATCACTGGTGACGACCAGAATGCGCCTTTCCTGATCGTGAAAGACGACCATGACCTTGCGAACCAGAGGAGACAGACTGAAGCATTTTTCGTTAAGCGACTGCACGAGTGGAAGCTTGGATTCGAGCGGGACTGAGGAGAGAAGAGTAGTCACAGGATAGTAGTTTTTCGTTTTGAGAGGAGCAAATTTAGCAGCGGGCTTCTGGCCGGAGGCACTGGCAATGGTAGCTGCGGTCGAGGCAGCCGCCAGCATAGCTTTTTCGCTCAAGTCCTGAGTAAAACCATAACCGACCTGATCACCCTTAACAGTCCGGATACCCACGCCCAGGGCTACCTCGCAGGAAGCCCGGTTGACTTTTCCGTCCTCCAGAATAAGGAAGTTGGTGACGGTGTGCTCGAAGAAAAGATCAGCAAAATCGCCGCCCTTAGACAGCGCTTCACTTAAAACTTTGCGGCAGAGCTCGTCGGTTATGCCAAACTCCTTTTCAAAATAACCACCAGTTTTTTCATCGGCCAGGGCCGGCCAGCCTTTAGGCAAAAAGCTGGAGGCAGCAAACGTCCCGGCTATCGCTGTCGCGCCCGTTTTAATAAAAGACCGCCTGCTCATGTTCTTCATTAATCCCTCCTCAAAACTTTTTATAGATATAAGTCAGATATCATATAAATAAGTAGCCTTCTGTCGCTATGATATTTAATTATATTAAATTATACGCATTATAAGCAAGAAAGGTTCCCCGGCATAATATTTTCCTCAAATGGGACCGCTGTTGGGTCAATCCTAATAAATAAAAATATAGCTTGACAGCTAAACTCTTTCGGAATACACTCCGAATTGGTTAAACTAATTCGGAGTATGGTCCGAAATGGTAACAGTTAAAAGAATACTCAAAATATCCCTCCCCAGCAGGCAATCAGCTTTTCTCTGGGGACCTCGAAAAACCGGCAAATCCACTTATCTCAAGGAAACTTTCCCGGAAAGTATTTATTATGATTTTCTCAAAACAGACGTAGCTCTTGAGTTTACAAAGAGACCGTCGTTACTGCGAGAGCAGATATTGGCTAAGGATGAGCAGAGTCTCAAATATCCCATTATCATTGATGAAGTTCAAAAGGTGCCTGAGGTTATGGATGAGGTTCACTGGCTAATAGAAAACAAAGGATTGAGGTTTATACTGTGCGGTTCCAGTGCCAGAAAATTAAAAAGAGGCAAAAGCAACTTGCTTGGCGGTAGAGCCTGGCGGTATGAAATGTTTCCGCTGGTCTCAGCCGAATTAAAAAACATCGATCTACTTCGGGCCCTGAACCACGGGCTTATTCCTGATCATTATTTCAGTCACGATTATAAAATGTCATTGCGAGGTTATGTTCAGGACTATCTTAAGGAAGAAGTTTTCGCCGAAGGCTTAATTCGGAATGTGCCAGCTTTTGCCAGGTTTTTTGATGCTATTGGGTATACACATGGTGAGTTGATAAATTTTTCCAACATTGCCAGGGACTGCGATGTTGATTCTAAAACAGTAAAAGAATATTACCAGATACTGAGCGATACTCTACTCGGACAGTTAATCGAGCCATATAGAAAGAGGCAGTCACGCCAGGTCATAACGAGAGCGCCAAAATTTTATCTTTTTGACGTCGGCGTAGCCGGGGCCATTATTAAGCGCCACATTTCAGAAACACGAGGGGAGCAGTTTGGAAGGGCCTTCGAGCATTTTATGTTTATGGAAATTCAGGCTTATAGTTCCTATAGCCGCCTGGATTTTCCTATTCATTTCTGGAGAACAAAATCTGGGCAGGAAGTGGATTTTATCCTGGGAAACGGAGAAGTGGCCATTGAAGTAAAAGGTCAACAACTGGTCGATAATAAAGAGCTAAAATCGTTAGCCGCCTTTTTAGAAGAGAATCATCCTAAAAAAGCAATTATTATCAGTAATGAAAGTGAAGCCCGCCGGGTTGGGCCAATATCCATTCTGCCCTGGCGCGCATTTCTGGAGGAACTATGGGCCGGTGAGATAGTCAGCTAGGCTGTCTTTTTTAATACGGTTTTTACGATGGTCCATATTGAATCAAATGCTTTGAATAGCCTTGCACATTCCCAGGCAAGTCGGCTGAGTATTCTGCGAGAAAGCGAGCTAGTTTTAGGCCCTTTGTTGTAACAGGTAGCGGCATTTGATTTGATTTATTAAACGCAAACACCCTGGTCCATGATATCTTTTTGGTTCGACACATTGAAACACCTTAGAAAAAAAATTTAAAAAGACTATGAGGTAACACAAAACTCAGCAACCGCACAGTTGAAAGGATTGACGAGCCTACTCTGAGCTGGCAGTCTTTTCTACATAGGCTTTGACTTTTTCGAGGGAAGAGCGAACACCGTTTTTAAACAGCGGTTTTCTGATAAATTCCGGGACAGGAAAACCGGGCACTACCCGGCTGCCATAGCGGCCAATTGTCATCCCCTTCTCGCCAGCCGCATATAACCTCCAGAAACCAGACAGATCCCTCAAGTCGTGTGGGGCCTTTTTATCCAGCTGCCACCAGAGGTAATATATATCAGGCCTGAAATGATGGATGACAGTGTATCTCACCTTCTGCCCCATGACTTTGACCTCAAATTCCGTCCGATTAAAATCTTCTCCCACTTCAACAACCCTTAACTTCTTTATTTCTTCCAGGTACTCAATCTGCCTGTCCGTAGCCGAAAGAATTTCCCAGGCTCGCTCGACCGGGACTTTGAACATGACCGCCGCCGCTATGACTGAATGCCCATCAGGTGTAACTTCAGGTGAGGAGGTCATAACTACCTCGCCGGCCTGAAGCTTTTTTATCTGCTCAGGTGACAAATCTTTTAAGCCATCAGGCCCAAAATCCGGCATTCGTAGTGAGGGGGAATCTTCGTGTGTTAGCCTAATTTTTTGCTCAGGCACTTTCACTTCCTGTTGCTCTTCTTCTTGATGTTGCTGCTGAAGGCAAGCCTGCCTTGTTTCTGGCCGTGGCTCCAGCACCGTTTCGCCTTGAAAATTTTCAGCAACAGGATAGGGAGCAGAAAAGGCGAATAAAAAAATAAATAAAAAACCGAATTCTGATTGGCTTTTTTTCAGCTTCCCTCTCTGACCTGAACGAGTTCTCATTATCTCTTAATTAAATATCGGACATTTAAGATTTTAAATCAACCAGATGCCCGGAGCACCTCTGCTGCTGCCGTCCAAAAACACAACATATAGAAATTCCCCCTGTTTCTTTTAGATCTCAAGTGGCTAAGAATTTCTACTGTTGATATCAATATCTTCCCACAAAATTTTCCACCAAGCCCTTCATTTGACCCGGCTTTCCTATAGCTGACTGAAAACCTCAGGCCGGGCTGCCATCAATACTTGACAAACAGTGAACATTCAGCTATAAGTTTAATTTGTTAAAGGGCAATAAGGGTGGTATCAGGGCTTTTGCAACTATTGCCACTATAGCCTATGATTCAATTTTCAGGCTGGCCGGCAGGCTGCAAGAAAAAGAATTCTAAATCGGTTCTGGCTTAACCAGTTTATTTTTAAGCCATGATATCGATTTAAAAAAATCTAAATTCTAAAGAAGGAGTTTTTGATGAAAAAAGTGGTTCTTAGCTTGGTGGTGGTTCTTTTGGTCTGTACCCTGGCTGCCTCAGCCCAGCCGGTCGGCAAAAAATGGGAAACTGGGTTCGGGCTTTCGTTTTCAAGTTACAAGTTTGAAGGTAGTTCAGATTCTACTTCTATTCTTACTATCCCCTTCAGAGTTGGTTATTATGTCTGGAAAGGACTGGAAATTGAACCCGAGGTAATGCTAACCAAGATTTCACACACGGATTTCGGTTTTAATCTTGCTGCTAATCTGTTATACAATTTCATGACCAAAAGCAACTTCCGGCCATTTATTCTGGTCGGGTTTGGCTACGGCAACGGGTTTTCTCCTTTCCCAAATTTAACTATTGGAGATTCAGATACTAACGCCACCCTGATCAACGCGGGGGCCGGAGTAAAATATCTCCTTGGTGATCGCGCTGCCATTCGGGTTGAATACCGGTATGCCCATAGTCACATGAAATGGGATGATAGTTCCGAAAATGTAAACACTCATAAGGTTCTTACTGGCATTTCTATTTTCTTCTAAGTTTTACAGAAGAAAACAGACTTGGTTTTTAATTAATTTGAAAATTAAGCCCAAAAGAGGAGCTTTTCGAAGCTCCCCTTTTTTTATTCCGGCTGAATTAAGTCCGCTGGGGATCAGGTTGTTTAGTTTTTTAATCCAGGCAATAACTAAACTGACAGTTATTGACCGGCCAGCCTGATTGTGTTTAAATTATTCAGTGCCGCCGGGGTGGCGGAATTGGTAGACGCAAGGGACTTAAAATCCCTCGGGGTGTAAGCTCCGTGCCGGTTCGAGTCCGGCCCTCGGCACTCCTCTTCTTCGCCCTGTCTATTTAACTGTTATTAACTGACCTGATGAATAAGCGGTAAACTCCGGTGCGTACATGGATTGAAGGACCGCTGGCCCAGTCTTAAATGTCCCGGCCGTGGCACACCGCAGACGGTAGGTGAGGGTATATTCTCCCTGAGGCAACCACTCGATGAAGAAATTGGTGCCGCTATCTCTTATCTCTTCATAGCGCGGCCAGCCAAGCTCATATCTCCAGCCCGAGGTCAGCCTCACCGGTTCACAGCCGGCCGGACGCGGGTCACGGAGATGAACATATTCAGCCGGATGCTTTGATTTAATCGTCAGCCGGACTTCTAGTTCATCGCCAACCGCCAGCACCCCGCCTGGAGCTATCGGCTGAAGCACAATCCCCTTCTTACCTTTTTGAACCCGCCGAAAATAGCTGCGCTCGACACCAAACAAATCGCTGTCACTTCTGGCCGGCAACTGCTCGGTGCTGAAATGCCAGGTAGCACTGGCCAGCGCCAGAGCTTTCCCCTGCTTTTCAAACTTCACGGTGGCACAGGGCGGGCCGAGCTTTTCGCCTGAAATAACCATCTGATTCCTCTTACCGGTGTATCTATCAGGCTCAAAGATAAAAGTTGTTTTCTGGCCACACATTTCAGCCGTCACGATCTCGCGCCCGGCCAGAGCACCCGTCCTTTTTAGATACGAAGCCACAGAATAAAGAACTTCGGCCGTCGCCCGGGTTGACTTCCAGTGGTTGAGCTTTTTATTGAGGAAAAGCCACTGAACAATTCCCGCCGCCCGGTTATCTGCCGGGTTAAGCTCGAGCAAAGTGCGCAGGGCGAAAGCCTGGCTTTCAACCGTATCGTTATACCAGAGCCAGCTTCTCTCCTCAGGCATCCAGCTTGTCCCCTCATCTTCGGTGGTGCGGGCTCTGTCCATAACGCTTTCCCAGACCAGAGTGGCATCGGCCGCCCGGCCCGCTCTCTTTAGAGTTAGAGCCAGAAGCCCTCTAAGATAGAGTGAACATTCGCGCCAGTGCTTAAAGGAATAGTCAAGCATCCGGACTCTCTCGTCCTGGCTAAAAGTATCGCCAGTCCAGCTTTTATCGGGGAAATTGGTCAGAATATAATTCAGGAAAATGATCAACCCCGGGCTCTCGCCGTCTTTTTTATCCTCTTTCATCTCTAAGGAGAGTCTCTCTAAATAGTGTTGGTGCAAATACTCTATAGCTTTAGAGACGGGCTTTTTGGGCACCTCCACTCCAAACTCTATTGCCCTCGACAAGCCGTTGACAATATATAGAGTCATATAGGGTGATTCCGGGCCGCCCGGCCACCACGGGAAGGCACCGGAGGCAAGCTGGGCTTCGAGGAGCTTTTTAAGATTGGTCTTTCGCTCGGCCTCGGCCACCTGGGGGTTAAGAACCCTGGCCAGCTCCGGATCAGCGACAGTGCCAGCACCAGCATCAGAGGCGACTCCAGCTCCGGCTCTTCCCTTATCTCTGACCCCGCCCCGAGCTTCTTCCAGCCAGGGAGTTTCCTCGAGGGCCATCTTACGGTTTGGATCGCTCCGGTCAAAAGCCTCATAAGCGGTCTCTCTTTTGCTCAGCTCTCTGGCCAGGCGGGCCACCTCTGGATACTGCCCGTAGAGGCTGGTCAGGATGGCGGTCGCCAGGAAGCGGTTAAGGGTTTGTTCGGTGCACTCATAAGGATAATTGATAAGGTAAGGCAAAGCCTCAAGCAGGCTATAAAAGAGCTGCCCATCAACGGTTATAACCAGCTGCTCATTGAGGCGCGTCGGGTCAGTGGCGGAAGCCATCTCCTCAAAAACCACCTGACGCGGTTTCTCATCCTTAAGAGCCACAAAGCGTGACTGCGAAAGATGCATCCGGCCCGGAAGTATGGGCAAAGGCCTCAGTTCGCCATCAGATAGATTACCGGCGGTCCCCACCACCTTAAAAGCCACCATCCCCGGGCGAGGCGGTGTCTTAAGTGGGAAAGTGACAACGCTCCCCTGCCCCGGTTTAACCATAAAAGGCTTTTTCTCGCTTCCGGGCTGGAGTCCAAAAGCCGCCAGCAGATTTTCGTCCGTTTGAGGATCAGTGACTTCGAGTGTCACCTGTCCTGAAAGCTCGCTCCCGGAAGAGTTCTGGACCATGACCTGAAGTGCGGCTTCATCACCTTCGCGTAAGAAGCGCGGAAGGTATGGCCTCACCATGAGTTCCTTGACCGACCGGGCTTCAGCCTCGAGCGAGCCGGCCGCCAGGTCACGGGTCACAGCTTCTACCAACACTTTCCAGGCAGTCACCGAATCAGGCACAGTAAATTCGATAGTGACCGAGCCATCGCTTCCGGTGAGTAGATGCGGTTGCCAGAAGGCTGTTTCCGAAAAATCCGACCTGATCTCTATTACCGGTATCTCACCTGCAAAAGCTGGCTCCTTTTCTTCTTTTTCTGAAATCATCGTTCTGGCCACTGATTTTTGAACAGAATAGGCTATGGTTTCATCCCCCTCTTCATATACTCCACCCTCTACTCCACCTTCTACTGCATATTCTACTCCAAAACCCAAATCCACCCGAGCCAGTATAAAGGCAGGACTGCGGGGTTGATAGTCAATGCTAAATTCATGCTCGAGTTGAGAAGAACCGTACCAGGTGCCATCAATCCTGACATTTGAATGCCAGGGTCTGGAAAAAGTCAGTTCCGGATAAAGAGATAAAACTGAAGGCGGATGATGACTGGCCAGAAGTTCAAGACTCTTATCATACATAAAAGCCAGCAACTCGGCCGCTCCATTCTCTGCCGGCCGCCTATCTGCACTTTCTACCTTCACTTTCCAGCTTTCTTCCTGACCTGGCCTTAGTTTGTCTCGAAAAGTGGCAAAGGATAATTTCAGCTGCTTATTGTCCCAGGGAACAAAGACACTGACTTTTTGCCTCATAATTTGATAGTCGCGCTGGGCCAGAACCTGGATAGTCAATCCACCGCAGAGTTCTTCAGTTACAGGAACCTCGATAATGGTCTTATCCTTCCAGGCGGTTAGCCAGTGACTTTCTTTGAGGCGATTGCCACTCCAGACTTCAAGCTGGATAGGTTGGCCCTCAAGGCCGCTTGAAACTAAAAAGCGAGCTGTCTCGCCAACGCGAAGGCTTGATTTCTCAGCTTTTAGCACTAAGGGGAGTTTAAGTTGAGGGCCTGAGTCTCTACTGGCCACCAGGAAACACAGCTCATCCCGCACGGCCGTGCCAGAATCGTCTTTTGTTTCATAGATAAGCTTATAAGCTCCAGCAGTCAGTCCGGAAACCTCGACCCTGGCCTCGCCTTGAGTATCGTGTTTGACCGAACCACTGGCTGCTTCCTTTCCTTCGGCCCACTGCTCTATAATCTCTTCTGGCCTGACTCCTTCCCAGCGCGGTCGTTGAAGATCCCCGGTCGTGGGTGGAAAAGCCGGCTCGGAGGCCTCGACGGCAGATACCAGAGGTTGCTCGGCCGGCAACAGTGTTTTATCGGGCTGAACAAGCTCGACAACGCGCCAGGTTCCGCGACCAGCTTTTGGCCTTCCGTTTAAGTCAGTCCGGCTGACGGCGAAAGAAGCCTTCTCACCCGCCACATAGAAGCCACTTTCAGCTTCTATCCTGGCTGAAGTATTTACGAAACCAAGAATGAAGCGACGTTTGGCCGAGCGCGTTTCACCTCCCTCATCCGTAACATCAACAGAAAGTGTACAGGCAAAGGAGATGGCCTTCTTGCTGATTTCTTCCGATTCAGGAACCTCGGGCTTGAATTCAACGCTAAAAGTGCCGTCAGAGTTGAGTTGCCCTGTTCCCCAGGCAATTTTAGTCTCCCTGCTCAGCAGGCTGCGCCCTGACCATCCTTCGGGCAGAGCCGATTGACTTCGTTCCACCTGCCAGCTGACTTTCCCTCTGCTTAGGGGCAGGCCAAAATAATACCTGGCAGTGAGTTTGATCTTAGCCGGATAGTTCAGTCGTAAAATCTGGTCCGGATCTTCAATACTGACTTCAAAAGTCGGTCGTTTATATTCCTCAACCCGTATAGAAGCTTCGCCTTCTGGAGAAGACCTGAGTCTCCACTGCCCGAGCATGTGCCCGGCAGCTGGAACAGCAAATTCACCGCTCGCTGTCCCGAAATCATTGGTGACGGCCAGAGTTTCGGATACTTTTTCTTGATTTTCATCCTCCAGCCAGACCGAGACCTTAGCTCTGGTTTCTGGTGATAACTGGCCAGGAGTTTCACTTCCTCGGTAGCAGAGGATTTTCCATAAGATCTTTTGCCCGGGCCGATAGATTGCCCGGTCAGTATAAATCAAAGAGCGCCGTTCATCCTCTTTGTCCCCGCTTACTGGCCTGTAGCCTGAATACCCGTGGCCGAGAAGATTAAAATCGCCATCTTTTTCGACGGTATAAAAATAATAAGATTTACTCACTTTCTCCAGTTTAAAACTGGCCTGACCGGACGCATCTGTCTTCTGGGAATCGAGCTGTTGAAACTCAAACTTATCCGGAGAAGCATTTTGAGGAAAGGAAAAAAGTTCAACAGTCGCTCCTGACACTGGCCTCCCTGTTTTTGCCGACAGAACCAGAATTTGCCCGGTTCCACGGTCATAGTCCTGACGGTCAAATATGACCAGATCGCTGATGCTCATTATGAAGCCAGCCTGTTCTTTGCTCTGCGCAGAAGAAATTTCCGGAGCTGAAGCCACGATAAAATAAAAGCCAGGCTTCAGGTTGTCAGGCACGCCACCATAGGTAACGTGCTTTTTATAATCAGCTCTTTTTTCAAGATTAACCTCCCAGGAGGCAATGGGAAAGCGATTGACAGTCAGTAAAAAAACTTCGCTACCCGAATAGAATCTCCGTTCTTGCCTGAGTTCCCTGATCGCTTCTTCCCGGCTGAGCTCGAAAGCCCGAAAATTGAGCTGGCTAAGGTTGCGGTGGGAAATACGAAAAGAACGGCGGCCAGGAGCATCTGACCGCATAGTCTCGAATTTAAGTTCAGGTCGTTCAATAAGCCTGACCAGGCTCTGGCAACGAATTCCTCCCGGCGAATCCGGAAAGCGTTCAACGCCTTGAAGAGCTATTTTCCGCGCCCTGACCAAAGCATCAGGTGCAGGTTCATCTTTGACCCATTCCGCCAGCTGAGCCTGACCCATAGCCCACCAGGGTAAGCGGAGGCTGGCCGTCGAAGCTAAAAAATCTTCGAGGTGATGCCTGATGAAGGCCTGGTTGCGATCATCAAACAAATAATAAATCGCTTTAACGAGACTGAAGCGCGCTTCGAGCGAAGCTTCCAGCCGGCCGGAGTGCCGGCACCAGTTTTCATGCTCGCTCAGTATAGCCGCCGCCTTTTCGATGGGGTGAGCGGTAGAAGAGGTAAGAATTCTGAGCGCTTCTTTGGCGCTGGTTTTCCCGGCGGAGGATAAGAGGCGTCTGACGTCGAGGCGCCAGGCATTATTAAATTCGTCTGGCGTCCAGAAGGCATCGTCCAGGCAGAAGTCGCTCAACTCATAGACAACGGCATCACGGAGCGTATCGCGTATTCCGGACGGATAATCGCCAGGCTCCCACAGGTCAGGAAATTCTACAATCAGCCTGGAACTAAGGTGTTCACGGTCTTTCCACACCTGAAGGAAAGCACGCCAGATCTCGGAGAGAAACCGGGTGCTGGTCCAGGTCTGCAGATCGTTGGCCTGGCTGCTGTCTTCGAGCTCTTCTCGCTGCCTTATCTTCCACGGGTTAAAAGAGTAATAGCGGGTCAGAGCTTTGGCATAAACCAGGCTGAGCAGATCACGTTCCAGAGGAGATGCGGGCCAGGACTCGGTCATCAGGAGGACAACTGCTTTTTCCGTTTCGCCCAATGAGGTCCGGAGCTGAGCTTCAGTTATAAGCGTCCAGGTCCAGAGAGAAGAGTCGTTGGCCTGGCGGGCTTGTTGCCTGAGAAGTGGGCATTCATCAACCGCTGATTTTAATTTTTCCTCAGCTATGAGTTGCTCAATTTTCTTCCGGCCGGTAAGCTCCTGGCTGTCGGAACTATTTTTATTGGTTGATTGCCCGGTGGAATTCTGCTCTTCATATTTCAGGCTGGAACTGGAGGAAGAGGTGTGCTCACTAACTGTAAGGGCTGAATATCCCCGCGCTTTACTTTTGAAACTGGAAGAACTTCCCTCATTGGCTGCGACAGCAAAAAATAGCACAGCTAGAAAGCCAGCGAGGAGAAAAGCGGAGAGATGAGAAATAAGTTTTGGCTCTTTGTCCGATTTTCCGTTAGCTGAACTTTTTTGATGGCGATGGACAAACATTACAACCTCTTACCTTGAGATTTAAAAAATGCCTGGCGGGTTCTCAGGTTATATGGTTTAAGTCTTTACAGGCTTCCTGCTGGGACATCAACTCCGCCTTTTGCCTGGCCCTTCCATTATAAAATCCAGCCACAAGCTGAGTCAAACCAATAAAAAATCACGGGCAGCGGGAAGGAGAAGCAGGAGACACATTCTATATTTCCTATTTTTTTCGTTCTGATCGCTAAGAATTATCTATATGGTGACCAGATGATGGAAGGATTTTTAAAGGCGGCGGTTCTGGCGCGGTCAAGGCCAAGCACTAAACACCAGTAATTGACCGCCACTTTCCTGAGATTGCGGCGAGTCATAAGAACATCTACAAATTTCCCCATTCCGTGTTTTTCCTGGACTTCTTGGATGTAATCAAAACCACCGAAGTTTATGGCCCTTTCAATCTCAATCTCTGGCGTCAGTTTCTTTTCAAAGCTGTCCCAGAATAACTCTTTTCTCATCGGCTAAACCTTATAAAAAAATCCTTGATATCTTGCCATTCTTTCTCAGTAATGGACCGGAATTCTCCTGATTTATCAATCATAATAACCGATTTGAGCTCCGGTTCCGCCTCATCAAAATAAACCATGGCTGTCTTTAAATTATAATCGTACTTTTCATCAACTCCGAACTTGAGCCGCACCAGACGCGATAACTCGCTAAAAGAATGACCGCTTTTTTTAAGCAAATAGAAAAGGTCGATGAAATCTTTGGCCGATCCTCTTTGAGCCAGGGCTAAGGCTTTCATCACTTCCAGGTCGTCTAAAGATGCCAAATTGACAGACACGCCTTCTTCCGGGCTAAAAGCAGTTACTGGAAGCAAGAGTTTATATGGAAAATAAAAGAGAGAAAACTTCAGTTTCTCGGATGAAAGGAAAATAGTGACCGTGTCTTTTTCTATGAGTGCGATATCGACCTCTTCAAATTTCTCTCTGAACTTAACAACTATTGAATTAGAATTAAAGGGCTGAGGAGAAAAAAAATCGAGGTCTATTGACAGGCGGTGATGAAAATAAAAATAAGCGGCTGTACCACCAGCCAGATAACAATCAGCTGGAAGAAGTTGCAATTCTACAATTCTGACCAGAATGTTGTTGAGAGTAGCTAATTTCTGGTGGGGATGCATGTTTTTATTTTATCATGAATGGGGTCTATATCATATATAAGGAAATATAGATTGTGTGTCCCCTGTTTTCAGCAGGTCAGATGGAAAGCGGCAGCCTTCTTTCTGCCCGAGATTTGATTGAAGGTCTCTACAGCCTGGCTTGTTGGCTGGCAGATAACTTCAATTCCGGCCTCTTCTAAATACTTTATGGCTTCAGCCGGTACAGTCATAATGCCATGAGCGCCCGTCCCTATGACCAGCACGTCGGGCTTCTTGTCAATGACGGTCATCAGATCTTCTGGCTGCAGGTGATGCCCTTGTTTCCTCCACCAGTTGGGGAAAACCTCGTCGCCGGCAATAATGAGATCAGAGGTATAGGTCCGGCCGTCAATGACCATCCGGCCAAATAAATAGCTTTCGATCTTCATCTGCCCCTCCTCAAAGGAAAGACCTTAATTCGCTTTGCCCGTGGATTAAAGGCAAGTTTATTTTAAACAGAATGGCCGAGAATTCCAAACTTTTCCCTATCAGTTGTCTGACAAACAATTGAAAACCACAAAACTGCCGCTGCTTCGATGGGAAGTGTTAAGTTCAAAAAATATGAAATATAGTTTATGTCCCCTGCTTTAATCAAAAAATAAGGACGGAGGCTGCATTCTGGGTAGCCGGCCAAAAAGCTTTTTATAAAGCTCAGGATAGCTGTCTTTGCCACCCAGCAGCCTGGCTGTCACCGGGAAAACTTTTTTAGCCAGAGCTGACATCCCGGCTGAGACCCGCCTGATCTCCCACTGAGCAGTGGCATCCTCCCGCAGCCTCGACAGATGATAAAGCTCTCTGACGCAGGCTTTGACTGTCACTCGACGACGGTGGGCATTGGTTAGAATATAATCAGCGGCTGGCCCGACCCCATTCTTCAGCGCGCGCCAGCTCTTATCAGTTTTTTTGATTATTTCCATAAAATTTTTCTGTTCTTTTATTTCTTTGATGGAAGGCGGAACCGTTACACCCAGAGCTGGATCATAAGGCTGAGTCAGCAGGGTCATCATTCTATGACGTTTAAGCTGAGCAAAACAGGAGGCAGAAACAATCAGATCATAGGTCAGTTCGGCCAGTTCGAATTCCCGCGGCGGAACATCATAAAATTCCATCTGCTCGAAGACCTTTTTCGCCAGCTCCAGCTTTTGCTGGCGGCCAAAGCGTTTGACTTTCTTTAAAGCTTCCTGGAAGGACAAGCCGGCCGTCGAAAAAAGCAATCCAGCCAGAATGAGTTCATCGCCATTTTCAGAATATTCTGCCAGTTCAATTTCTTTTGGCTCTGATTGGCCAGCCTGCTTCGCACGCATCTTTTCTGCGGCCAGAAGACGCTCTGCTTCCCGGCCGACATTAGTCATCATCTCAGCTTCATAAGGCGAAGCCTCAGTAAAAAGAATAATAGATGGCGCCACTTTTTTGGCCAGATCGTAAAGCTGGCGTCTCAGCTCCTCCAGCTCGGCATTTTTCTTAGCAGCCAGACGCCTGATGATTAGTTCCAGGTTGCGGGCATTAGCGGTCAGTCCCAGTTGCCCTTTGGTCGCCAGACTCACCACGTAGCGGGCATCTTCTTTGGCCCAGCCGTCAAGAATTGCCTGATTCTTCGGATTAGCAGCCTGCTTCTCATATTTTTTAAAAAAATGCTCCCGCAGCCGTCCATAAAAATAGCGGTAGGCTTCATTCTGGGCTTCAATTGTCTCTACAAAAAGCTTCTCAAACTTGGAGCCAGCCTGCTTGATTTCTTCCGGTAAAACATAATCGCCGTCAAGCGTTATGTACCGCTGTGATTTTTCGGTGTAGGAACAGAGGCGGAAATGCTCGACCTCCTCAATGGCCAGGCGGCTCAGTCCGATGAGATCAAAGTTAAAGACGGCATGCTCGGCCACCGAGTGATGGCCCATCTTGAAGATAATATTTTGATTTGAACGGCGCGCTCTCTCCACCTCAGCTCTGGCCACGGCCCTGAGCTCATTAACCGGCCGCGGATCACGCGAGATGCGGGCATAAGCCGCCGAGATGGTCTCGGGGGTAATATCCTGACGCTCGGGGGAATTTTTCTTGAGTTCTTCAATAACTTCCGAATCTAAATTATAACCAGCCAGAATAATTTTCATGTGATTAAGATAAAAGGCCTGACCGCAATTGTCAATCATGCGTGGGAAAAGGACGCCCCGGGGCAGCACGAAGTGTCTCCGCTCCGCCCGCAGCGGAAGGGGTTCCCCAGGGGGGGATGGGTGGAGTGAGGACGGGCGGGGGCACGCCGTGACAGGACCCCTTTTCCTGACCAATATAGAAAAAACCGGCTTACCTCTCTGAGCCGCAGTTTGTCTAAATCACAGCTCTATTATAAAATTAAAAAACAGAGAGACCGCAGGAAAGAGGTCAGCATGGAGAACAAAAATAAAGAAATTGCCAAACTTTTTTACCGCATTGCCGATGCCCTGGAAATCAAGGGAGAATCAGGCTTCAAGGTAGTTGCTTATCAGAAGGCAGCCCGAGTACTCGAGGATTTAACCACTGATGTGGCCGAGCTGGTCGCTCAGGGAAAACTGTCAGAGATGCCGGGTATTGGCAAAGGCATGGCCGAAAAAATCGAAGAGTATCTCCAAACGGGCAAAATGACCAGATACGAGGAAGTCATGAAGGAAGTGCCGGAAGGCTTGCTGCAGCTGCTGGAAATCCCTGGCCTCGGCGGCCGAACGATTCACCAGATGCATAAAGAACTCAATGTCAATAATCTCGAAGACCTCAAGCGAGTCATTGAAGATGGCAGTCTCGAGAAGCTCTACGGGATGGGTAAAAAGAAAGTGGAAAATATAAAAAAGGGTATCGAACTGTTCGAACATGCCCAGGAAAGAATGCCCATTTATGAAGCTATGACCATTGCTGAGGAAGTTATCGAATATCTAAAAAAGTTGGAAGGACTAAGCCATGTCTCGACGGCCGGTTCGCTGCGGCGGATGAAAGAGACGATTGGTGATATAGATATTCTGGCCACCGGGCGGGATGGGTTGAAGATTATCAAGCATTTCGTAGCTTTCCCCAAAACGATCAGAGTGCTGGCTGAAGGTGACACCAAAGGCTCAATTTTAATTCAAACCGAGCTGGGAGAGCGGCAGGTTGATTTAAGAATCGTCGAACAGCAAGAATACGGGGCCGCCCTGCAGTATTTTACAGGCTCTAAGGCTCATAACATCAAGCTGCGTGGGCTGGCCAAGGATAAGGGGCTTAAAATATCAGAATACGGCGTTTTCCAGGGCGAGAAGAAAATCGCCGGTAAGACCGAGGAAGAAGTTTATGCCGTTTTTGGCCTGCCTGTATTTCCACCGGAAATGCGTGAAGATCGCGGTGAAATAGAGCTGGCTCTTGAAGGGAAACTGCCGGTTATTGTCGAGCCAGAGGACATCAAAGGCGATCTCCATGTTCACAGCAACTGGAGCGATGGCGTGCTGACTCTGGAAGAGGTAGCTGAATATGGAAAAAAACTGGGTTATAGCTATATCGCCATCTGCGATCATTCGCAGGCTGCCAGATATGCTCATGGATTAAGCCCCGACCGCCTGGCCGAGGAGATAAAAGAGATAGACAAGCTCAATGCTCAACTTAAGGGAATCAAGCTCCTCAAGGGAATAGAAGTTGACATCCTCGGCGATGGCTCAATTGACTGCCCGGAAGAGCTGCTGAAGAAGCTCGATATCGTGGTGGCTTCGATTCATTCCGGCTTTAAGAAAAATGTTACCGAAAGAATTATCGCTGCCCTGAAGCACCCCTTGGTCAATATCATCGGTCACCCAACCGGCAGGCTAATTTCAGGGAGAGAGGGTTATGACGTTGATGTCGACAAAATCATTGAGGCCGCAGCAGAATATAAAAAGATCCTGGAGCTTAATGCCTACTATGACCGCCTCGATCTGGATGAATTTAATTTGAAAAAAGCCAAAGAGAAGGGCGTTCTGATTTCGATTGGCACCGATACCCATTATGCCCACGGGTTTGAGATGGTGCGCTTTGGCCTGGGGATCGCCCGTCGGGCCTGGCTGACGAAAAAAGACATCATCAATACCCTGCCCGTCAGCAAGCTCCTTTCTCTGCTCAAAAAATAATTCGAGAAGTTTATTTTTCTTTTTTCTCCATCTCCATGATGATACTGCCGGCTACCATCCGCCTGAAATTGTCTAAATTAGCTTCGAAGCCTTTTTTATCGCGGGAAGTTAAAACATAACAGATGAGGCTATTTTTAAATCGGGCATAGCCAACAGCTTCATAATTATTATAGCTGCCTCCGGAGAAAGTCCGGATGAGAACTTTCTGACCGCTGACAGTCGTTACCGGTTCCAGCTCGTTCGTGGTTGCCTCCGGATACTTTTCCTTAAACTTCTCCACATCGCCTGCTATGGAATCTTCAATAGCTTCTCCCGGCTCGCACAAGCTTATATTAATGTACATAACTTCATTGCCTTTTCCCCAGGAAGAACCTTCCGGGTACATCACACAGTGAAGCCCCTGGTTTACCCCGCTGACATTATCTATAACCCAGCCCTCTGGTGAAGAAACAAGGACAGCGGCTTCGCTGCCGTAAACGATGGCACCGTCTGACTGAAAATCCTCGGGGTTAAGAGCCTGTACCTCGAAGCTTATGTCAATTTTTGTCCACCAGGAAGGGCCAGGCGGCACAGGAAACTGGATTCCAGGTAGAGCTGATTTCAGACAGCTGGAGATAGATGTCTCCGGCCAGAAATAAATCTTTTCTACTTTCCCCTCGAGACTAACCCTGGCCAGAATCGTAAAGGTTTGAAGCGATGAAGCTTTATTAGCCTGGAGACACTCATTCATAATCCTGTTTAAATCGCTGGCCAGGGCAGGGCCAAGGGCTTCATCATATTTTTCCCCTTCGGGAAGTTTTAGATTGTCTTCAGCCGCTTTAAGAGCAGCCTTTATTTCTTCCGGAAGTTGAGACTCGAGCTGCGCTAATTGTGGAGAAAGATTACCTGGCTGACCATAGACTGGCTCAAGCCAGAACAAACCGGAAATTAGTACTAACGCCAGGGCTGAGACCAGGAAAAGCGCAACCGCAATTCTTAGACTGGTTATATTGGCTATATTGATTTTCCTGATTCGCTTTTGACGGGACATGTTTAGTCCTCCCCCTTTGATTTATTAGCTGCGTGAATATTAAATCAGAGTAGTAATCAGAGTCAATAAAAACAGGATATATAGTTCTATCCCTTATTTTCAGCCTTTCATCACGCCGACCGGGACCAGACGCGCCACCAGCCGCCCCAGCCCGGTCTCATGCGAGACTCTGACCACTTCGTCCACATCCTTGTAGGCAGCTGCCGCCTCTTCAGCCACACCTTTCCAGCTCGCCGCCTTTAGCTCGATGCCTTTTCTGGCCAGTTCATCTCGGATCTGTTCACCGCGAAAACGACGCAAAGCTTCGTTGCGGCTCATCACCCGACCCGCTCCATGAGCGGTTGAGCTAAAACTTTTCTCCTCCGCTTCGAGCGTCCCCACCAGAACATAAGAGGCGGTGCCCATGCTGCCCGGAATTAAAACCGGCTGTCCAACCTGCCGATAGACGGCTGGAATCTCAGGCCGCCCCGGGCCAAAACTCCGCGTGGCACCTTTGCGGTGCACACAGAGCATCTTTTCCTGACCACTGACGGTATGTTTTTCCACTTTGGCCACGTTGTGGCAAACATCATATATTTGCCGCATCCCCCTGGCTTCACCCATCACCTTTTCAAACACACTTCTTACCCAGTGAGCAATCATCTGACGGTTGGCGAAAGCATAATTGACGGCGGCACACATCGACCGATAATATTGCTGGCCGAGTTTGGACTTAAAGGGAGCGTTGATTAGCTCGCGATCCGGCAGATCTTTAAAACCAAATTCGTTTTCCATGAGCTCAATATAATCGGTAGCAATTTGATGGCCGAGTCCACGACTCCCACAGTGAATCATGACCAGAATCTGATCTTTTTCCTCGATACCAAACACCCGGGCAACTTTTTCATCATAAATTTCGTCAACTTTCTGAATTTCCAGGAAATGATTACCTGCACCGAGCGTGCCGAGCTGGGGGATGCCCCGTTCCATCGCCCGGTCTGAAATAAATTCGAAGGAGGCCTCCTTCATCTGCCCGCCTTCTTCCGTCCGGTCAAGATCTTCAACCGAACCATAGCCTTCCTCGACCGCCCACCTGGCTCCTTTGAGCAGTATTTCTCTAAGAACACGGTTGCTGAGTTTGGTCACGCCGCCCTTGCCGACACCGGCCGGGACTTCCTTGAAAATTTCCGCCAGCAATTCCTTCTTTCTGGCAACGATGTCACTTTCCATAAAATCCGTGCGCAACAGCCTCACCCCACAGTTGATATCATAACCAACTCCGCCCGGAGAGATAATGCCTTCCTCTAGGTCAAAGGCCGCCACACCGCCGATCGGGAAACCATAGCCCTGGTGGGCATCCGGCATGACATAAGACATCTGCTGAATGCCCGGGAGGCAAGCCACATTTTTAGCCTGCTGCAGGGTCTGGTCGCGCCCGGCTAAGTCAATGAGGCGCTTTGAGGCATAAATCCTGGCGGGGACCAGCATCCCGCCGGATCTTGGAATTTCCCAGATAAATTCACTTACTCTAACTAAATCCATTTTGTCCTCACATATCAACCACGACCTCCAGTAGCCAGAGGCCGTCAGTTTTCTCTATTTTCATTTCGTTGTAAGTTACGGCTTTAACCAGCCCGTATATTTCATACTCAGGCGACGCACTATCACCGGCTACCTCTGCTTCCAGACGATAGAACTTCCGGCCATCCTTTTGAGCTTCTTCCACCTGGATGGACTCGACTCTGGCTAGAAGAAATGATTTCACGTCCAGCAGGTATAGAAATTCTGTCAGAAATTTAACCGTCAGCTGCTCGAGGCTGGAAGCTTCAACTTTTATAACCTCTTTCTTTACCGGCCTTACCTTTTCCACTTCCCACATTAAAGAGACCATGGCCAGAGCGGCATTGGCCAGCGCTTCTTCCAGAGTTTGTCCATAAGCTCGAAACCTGGCATCCGCCAGATGCGGCAGAAATTCATACTTTAACTTGGACACAATCTATATTTCCTGTTTTTTATTCATGTTTTTTACTGATCGCACCTGCCTATTTTTAAAATTGGAAATTGCCCCGGACCGACCGGCGATACACGACATCCCGGTTCTTCCCTGTCTGAAAGATATGACCGTAAACGCCGGTAATCGCTATCCTGATAATCAGCCATTCTTCGCCTCTTTTCTCTCAAAAACAATAATCAATCAATTGCCCTGATCTCTGATGCTTTGAGCTGTCATCTCAGAGCACGCTCGTCCTTCAAGACCAATTCGCCTGCTTCATTATTCTATCAGAAATCAGCCTGATCGAGATAACCAGGTAACCAATCTGCAAAACCAGCGACCGGCCGGCAGTGCGTGACATGGATAAAAGAATAGGACAAAATAGACAAATAGAAAATACAGATTGTGCCCGTTATCTCCTGTTTTCAGAAAACACCGGCGATGCGCCGGCCGCAATCGGGACAGTGGCCAGCCTGAACTCTATTCTTCCTGACGCTAAAACCTTCCCGTTCGATGAGTAGCGCCCCGCAGCCTGGACAGATGGTATCCTCACCTTCGCCCCAGATATTTCCCAGGTAGATATAATTTAAACCTGCTTCGCGGCCAATATCCCGGGCCAGACGCAGCGTCGAAACAGGTGTCGGCTGACTGTTCAGATATTTATAATCGGGATGAAAACGGCTGAGATGCCAGGGGATATCAGGATCGACACCAGCCAGAAAGCGCGCCATGTCCTGGAGTTCTTCCCGGGAATCATTTTCTCCAGGAATAATCAGGGTGGTTACCTCCACCCAGATATTCAATTCTTTCATCTTTTTTATGGAGTCAAGCACTGGCTGCAGCCTGGCCTTGCAGATTTTCTTATATCTTTCTTCACGGAAAAATTTCAGATCAACGTTAGCCGCATCAAGATATGGTTTAATTGCTTCCAGGGCTTCAGCCGTCATAAAACCATTAGTGACAAAATTATTTCTGATGCCTTCTTCTCTGGCCAGCCTGGCCACCTCGTAAGCGTATTCAAAAAAAATTGTTGGTTCGGTGTAGGTATAAGAAATGCTGGCGCAGCGATTGAGCTTAGCCTGCCTGACCACTTCCTCGACTGGCAAGTAGTTACTTCTCAGCTCTGGTCCACCGCCGGTCAGCCTGGACTGAGATATCTCCCAGTTCTGACAGAAAGGACATTGAAAATTGCAGCCAACCGTGGCAATCGACAGCGCCTCACTTCCCGGCAAAAAATGGAAAAATGGTTTTTTCTCAATTGGATCAATATGAGCAGCAATCACCTCTTCGTAGACATAGGTATAAAGAATACCCTCGACATTCTGCCTGACTCCACAGATTCCGAACTGTCCTGCCCCGAGCACACAGCGGTGAGCACACAGACGGCATTCGATACGCTGGCCTTCCAGCCGATCATAGAGCATCGCTTCACGCCGTGGCATTTATTTTTTCCCTCCTGCTTTTTTCACCTGAGTGCCACCGAGCTCTGAAGCTGAAGGGCACAGTTCGCGCAGAACGCATTCCAGACAGCGCGGTTTTCTGGCCTGACAGATCTTCCTTCCATGCTCAACCAGTAGAAAATTAAAATCAAGCCAGTCTTCCCTTGGCACAATAGCCATCAGATCTTTTTCTATCTTTTCAGGCTGCGTCTCGCGGCTCAGTCCCAGCCTTCCGGCGAGCCTCTTCACATGGGTATCAACGGCGATGCCTTCGGCTTTTCTGAAGGCAGAAGCCAGCACTATGTTAGCTGTTTTTCTGGCCACACCAGGCAATTTAATCAGCTCCTCCATCGAATCTGGCACCTGGCCGCCGTATTCTTCAACAAGCTTCCTAGACAGGGCAATGATATTTCTGGCTTTGTTGCGGAAAAAGCCGGTTGAGCGGATATCCTTTTCCAGCTCTTCCTGTCTGGCCCGGGCAAAGGCCTCGACGGTCGGGTATTTTTGAAAAAGACCTGGCGTCACCTTATTGACTCTTTCATCCGTACACTGAGCGGCCAGAATGGTGGCAATCAGGAGTTCAAAAGGCGTGCGGTAATGAAGAGCTGTTCGCGGCGATGGATATTGCTGTCTGAGGATTTTAATTATCTTTTTGACTCGTCCTTCTAATTCTCTGTCCTTTTCTTCCGCTGGCTGGTTCTGTCGCCCATCCTTTATTCTGGCTGATTTCTCCAGATGCTTACTCTTTTTCATCCTTTTTTCGCTTCCTTCAGGTTCACCCATGATTTTTCCCCCTGTTTCCAGTTAGATTCCCAGGTCAGTCCGGAGCTGCAGCAGCCGCAGTAAATCAGTCCTGGTAATAATGCCAACCACCCTTCCCTTGTCGAGCACCGGCACCTGATTGACTTCATGACTGACCAGACTGTTTAAAACCTCATCTCCCGTTGCTTCTGGTTTAATAGAAACAATTTTATCCACCGGCGTCATAATGTCTTTAACCCTGAGCTCTGGCCAGCGCGAGCGAGGAAATTTTTTGACGTCTTCGAGACAGACCAGCCCGAGAAAAACATCGCCATCTGTTACCAAAAATACTCTTTCTCTCTTCTTCAGAATATAATCCTGGACCAGAGATTCAACTGACAGGTCGGGGCTAACCGTGATAAAGTTCTTATCCATCAAATCAGAAGCCTTCAAGTCCTGCAGAGCCGACTTAAGCAGAACCTGCGAATATCCCTGGACTGAGGCGGTATGCAGGAACCAGCCGATGAGCACCATCCATAACCCGCCCAGATTACCACGGAAAAACTGGACCAGACCGACCAAAATCAGAAAAAAGGCGATTCCCTGGCCCACAGCCGAAGCTGTCCTGGTGGCCTTTTTCAGATCGCCATTTATCCTCCAGAGAATAGCTCTCAAGACCCGTCCACCATCCATCGGAAAGCCAGGCAGGAGATTGAAAGCGCCCAGAACCAGATTAATATAGGCTAAATAGGACGAAGCTACCTGCAGTGGAAGGGAATAATTCCGAAAAGCCAGGGCCAGAATGAAAAAGACTCCGCCCAGCAAAAAGCTCGACACCGGTCCGGCCAGGGCTAAGTAGAACTCCTTTTTTGGCTCCTGGAGTTCCTCACTGATCCGGGCCACTCCACCCAGAATAAACAGCGTGATATCTTCAACCTTTTCTCCCTGCTTCCTCGCCACCACCGAATGGGCCAGCTCATGAAACAGAACCGAGGCAAAAACCAGCAGGCTGGTCACCACTCCTAGAAACCAGTAATAGCTATGGTTGGAGACCGGAAAAGCATGAGGGAAATAAAAGGCGGCCAGTGAAAAAGTAAAAAGCAAAAAAATGACCAGCCAGCTCGAGTCAATCTTAATCTCGATGCCGGCAATTCGACCTACTCTCCAGGCGTTTTTCATCTTAGCTCCCTTTTTATTTTATCAGCTTTTCTCCCTTCTCAAAAGCAATAACAGCTCAAAAAGAACAGAAGTAGCGCCTGGTAGCCAAATCTTTTCCCGGATAGAGTTACGGTCAACCTGCCAGCAATCTTACGAATTGGTTCCTCACCCCTGTGGTCATTTTCAACCTGAAATTGGTGAGAAAACTTCTGGCTCCGCTTTTAGAGCACCTCTCCGGCAGAATGTTTTACTGATCTTTGGCTGCCGCCTGGAAAGGCCCTGTCTGAAAATAGAATGTTTTACTGACTTCTGGCCAGAGCTGCCTTTGAATTTTTAAAATTTGACAAATTTATTTTGGGGAGCGCCACAGACCGGGCATTTATCCGGAGCTTCTCCTTCCATGGTAAAACCACAAATAGGACAGACATAGACATCAGTCAGCTCGACATCCTGCCCCTGCCGGGTAGCTTCTTTTGCCCGGGCATAAAGTTTCTGATGAACTTGCTCGGTAGCCAGAGCAAACTGGAAGAAAGTGGCGACTTTGTTTTCGCCCTGTTCTCTTGCTACGGCCAGATAAGCTGGATACATGTCTTCGGCTTCAAAGGTTTCACCCTGAAGAGCGATATCCAGATTATCAACCGTCTTACCTTCCAGGTTGAGGACCTTTAAATAGTTACGGGCATGGACCAGCTCGGAAAGAGAAGCGGCCTCAAATAACCTGGCGATATTAGGCAGATTTTCTTTTCTGGCCTGCTCAGCATAAAGCTTATATTTAAGATGAGCCTGGCTCTCGCCTGACAGGGCATCTTTCACCGTATTTTCGGTTATTTTTTTCATTTTTTGTCCTCCTCTTTTTTTTTCCTTTTTACTCTGTCTTCTATTAATGAAACTTAAGACAGGTTCACACGACTTAAAGTTAAAGCTGGCTCTGACTCAGGAGACAAACTGAATCATCCGGTCAATTGCTGCCCGGGCTCTGCTGGCCGTCTCTTCGTCCACCACCACTTCCGGTCTTTCCTCGAGCAAGGCCCGATAAATTTTCTCTAGACTATTTTTTTTCATCTCCTGACAGATAGCCTCAGCCCTGGCTGGATAAAATTTTTTATCAGGATTTTCCCGGCTCAGGCGAGCCAGAAGTCCAGTTTCAGTCGCAATGATTACCTCAGCCGCACCGCTTATCCTGGCTTCCTTTATCATCTGGCCGGTGGACAGGACACGATCAGCTTTTTCCAGAACTTCTGGCCGGCATTCAGGATGGGCCCAGATTTCTGCTTCGGGATGAACCGCTCTGGCCTCCAGCAGATGTTCTGCTCTGATTTCTTCATGAACCGGGCAGTAGCCATCCCAGGCTATAACTCGCTTGCCTGTTTTTTGCCTGACATAACTGGCCAGATTGCGATCCGGCACAAAAATTATTTCCTCGTCTGGCAGGCTACCGACCAGATTAACAGCGTTAGCCGAAGTGCAGCAGATATCTGTTTCCGCCTTAACCTCAGCCGTAGTGTTGACATAAGAAACAACTTTTCGTCCAGGAAACTTTTTTTTCAGTGCCTGGAGCTCAGCCCGGCTGGCCATCTCGGCCAGAGGGCAACCGGCCTGCGGTTCGGGCACTATGACTTTTTTATCCGGTGCCAGAATTTTGGCTGTTTCAGCCATAAAATAGACGCCGGCGAAAACAATCAGACTGGCTTCCACCTGAGCCGCCAGTCTGCTTAGCTCCAGAGAATCACCTACAATATCAGCTATATCCTGAATCTCATCCGGCTGATAATTATGGGCAAAAATAATTGCTCCTTTGTTCTGTTTGGCGCGAACTATTTCTTCTCTCAATTGATCTTGATTCATAACCAGCTTAACTTTCTTTGGATCATCTAAACTCTGGCTCCAATGACTTTCCCCTGCCCGGCATCATGGCCGCCGGTAGCTAAAAATTGGACTGCTTCTGGCTCGAAACAGCCAGAACCAGGCCAGTTTATCAAACTGCCACCACGCTTTTTATCTCAGGTATTTCCTTTTTGAGCAGCCGCTCAATACCCATTTTAAGAGTCATCTGAGACATGGGACAGCCACCGCAGACTCCAACCAGCCGGACAGAAACCACTCCATCCACGACATCGACCAGTTCAACATCGCCGCCGTCAGCCTGAAGAGCCGGTCTGATCTTGTTTAAGACTTCTTCGACTTTTTCTTTCATGGCTTTTTCTCCTTAAATTGCCAAGAGACTGATAAACAAAATACTCTTAACTTTTTAGTTTAAACTAACTCGCCTTAAGTTTCAATCCATATCCTATCATTTTAGTAGGAATTAAGCAACTGCTGCTGGCTCGGCTGGCATCTCAACCTGCAATCCATCATAAGCAGCCATGACCTCCACTCCGGTAGCTGCAGTTAGTTTCTCAGCCACTTTTCTCGGATCGGCCCTGAGCATGGTCATCCCGAAGTGAGTTAGATAGGCCTTTTGTGGCTTCACTCCACTGATAATTTCGCCTGCCTCACCGGCTGAGAGGTGCAGGATATTATCCTCTTCTCTGCCCTCAGCTCTAACCACATTAAGAATGAGAATGGAAACATCCTGATAGGCTTTGATCAGACCGGGGAAAAATTTGGTATCAGTCAGAAATCCAACTGTTCCACCGGGCAGATAAAATTTCAGGCCATAGGTTTCAGCCCCGTGAAGATGACGGACAGAAGTTTTAATTTTAAGTTCTCCCAGCCGGTAGTCCTTTTCAGCCCTGAGAACTTCTATCCGGTCTAAATAACCTTTGAGGTAATTAAAAACGACAGCTTCCTCACCTTCCAGACATTCCTCTGGAGCAAAGAGCACTCCCCTTTTTTTAAAACCACCCGAGGTCATGGCCTCGACCAGAATGTTAACATCGTTAGAATGGTCAATATGTTTGTGGCTCAAAAAGATAGCCTCCAGAGCGGTCGAATCAAGCGGCGGGCGGCTGTGAACCAGTCTGACCAGGGCCCCCGGTCCAGGATCAAGCATCATTTTTTTCCCCATGAAATGAAGATAAATACCCCCCGACGCCCGGAGCTGTTTGGTCACCACAAAGCGAGCTCCACCTGTTCCTAAAAATTTGAAATAATCAACCGGCCTGGAACCAGAATCAGTCTTTTCCGTCCTGACCGTGCTTTTCCGGTTCGACATGGATGGTTACATCTCCTTCAAATTCCTTTTTCATCAGTTCCTCCACCCTGGTGGCCAGTTCATGAGCTTCATCTACTCGCATATTACCTGGAACCTTGAGATGAGCTGTGACCTCACTATGCTCGCCGTAATTGTGAACATGAAGATGATGGATACCTTCCAGTTGAGGAAACTGGGCTTTGACCGAGGCTTTGACCCGTGCGACTACTTCATCAGCCGGACTTTCGCCGATAAGATAACTGGCCGAACTACGGATGATGGTCAAACCAGCATTTAAGATGAGAAGCGAAACCCCAATCCCGAGAATACCGTCCAGCCACCAGAATCTCTGACTGAAAAGAGCCCCGACCACGATGAGAAGCGAAGCAATGGCATCACTCCGGTGATGCCAGCCGTCAGCCCGGAGAGAGGAGGAATTTATCTTTTTCCCTGCCCAGAAAGCAAACTGAGCCAAAGCCTCTTTCAGGACAGCCGAAATAGCAAAAACAATGACGGCCAGCAGGCTAAAGCTCATCGCCTGATGATGAATTAACTTAAGAATTGACTCATAAAGAAAATAGCCACCTACCACTGCCAGCAGAGTGGCAATGACGATAGAAGCCACCGATTCAGATTTCCCATGGCCAAAGACGTGTTCTTTGTCAGGTGGCCTGGAAGCCAGCCAGAAGCCAACAATAACTACCATCGAAGTCAGGGTATCAGACAGAGTATGCCAGGCATCAGCCATCATGGCCACCGAACCAACTTTCTGCCCAACTATGAATTTAAGAAAAAACAGGCCTGTATTAAGGAAAATGGAGATATAGCCTTCCAGATAGCCAAGCTTCTTTTTTTGAGAAAAATCTACACTCATCCTCTCCTCGCCAATAATTGACCATAAAAACCCCTTGAGGAACCAGGCAAACTTTCAGATAAAATTAAACTGGATACTTAGCCGGCGATTCTCACCTTTTTCATTGGCTGACCGCAGCAAAGAATGACATGCTCTTCGCCACAGCCACATTCACGATCAACGACCAGCCGATAACCGCACAGTTTACATTCATAGCCTTTTTTATAACTGGCCGCCTTTTTGGCCGCTGGCTTCTTAGCCACCACCGCTTTTTTGGTTGGTGCTTTTTTCTTTTTTTCGGCCATTTTTGCCTCCTGATTTAAACCCGTCTTTTATGACTGAAAATAGTCTACCTTTTCAAAAGGTATCCTGTCAATGACTTAATATTCCGACCATAAAAATCCTGGCTCGGACTGGCCATCGGGTTAAATTTGCTCCTACCCATCTAAATATGATATAAATAATCAGACTAAGGATAATTTTTTCCATCGTCAACCAACGAGGAGGAATAACAATGAAAACAAACAAGGCTGCCAGCCTAAAACTAATGGCTTTAATCCTAGCTATGTCTTTTCTGGTTCAGCTGGCTGCTGCCCAGACCAGTCAGCTGGACAGGCTGAAAGCCGGCATCGCTTATTTTGAAGGCGGGCAGATTGCCGAAGCCAAAGCCATCTTTGATAAACTAATCGCCGAGAAGTTTGTCAACAACGACCTCTATTATTATCTTGGCTCAGTTTTAATCAAGCAAAACAATCCCGAAGCAGCCCTGACCTATTTTAACAAGATTGTTCAGAGTGATCCCAACTCTCCTTATGGTTATATTGGCCTTGGGCAGTATTATATTAAAAAGGGCAACTATACCAGCGCCGAAACTCAGCTTAAGCTGGCTCTGCAAAAGGACCCTAACTGTGCTGAAGCTTACTTTCACCGGGGACTGCTGCGCGGCTATCAGAAAAAACTTGACCAGGCTATAGCTGATCTCGAAAAGTGTCTGCAGCTCAAGGGCAACCATGCTTACGGCCACTATCAGCTGGGACTGGCCTATAATCAGAAAGGCCGGAAAGATCTGATGATCGTTCACTTTAATAAATTTGTCTATCTGGCTCCGAATGCTCCCGAAGCACCTCAGGTCAAAAGTCTGTTAAGCCGGGTTGGCTGATTGGTTTTAAAACGCTTGCCCTAAACTGAAGAAGATCGTACTGCGCGGTTCTCCAGTTCTCGGTTTTAAATTGAGGCCATAATCAACTCGAATAAGGCCTACAGGTGTATCTATTCTCAATCCAAAGCCAGCCCCTGTTCTCAGGCGAAGAGGGTTAAGATCTTTAAGTCTCGAATAGACATTACCGGCATCAAAGAAAATCACTCCCCTGAACATCTTATAAATTGGGAAACGAAGTTCCTGGTTCATAACTACCGTTGCTTCCCCGCCCTCCGGTAAGCCCGTCCACAGATCGAGCGGCCCGACCGCATCCAGTTTGAAACCTCTAATGCTGGTACCACCGCCGGCAAAAAATCTCTTACTGGGAATCAAATTTTCGCCAAAGGCACTGGCCAGACCAAGTCGGTAGCTGGAAGCCCAGGTCAGGCTGCCCCCAATTTCCTTATACATTGTGTACTGAGAAAAGGATCGAATGTATGACAGAGACGAGCCGAGGAAGCGGGGTGAATAACTCAAACTGACTGAGAGTAGAGACCCGCGTCGTGGATCAAAACGGTCATCTCTGGTATCGCGATCAACGAGCAGCGAAAGTTCTGAGCTGGTCATTTTAACGTCATAGGGGAAAGGCCAGCTTGGTTCGCTTTCATAATCATGGATTCTGGACAGCTTATAGACCCAGCTGAGGTTAAAACCTTTGACAATCATAAATTTTTGCTGGAAACTGCCACCGGTTTCCTGAGTTATATACTGACCCTGGTTGTATTTGGTATAGTAAGCAGACAGCAGAAAATCAGTTTTTTTAGAAAAAAGGTAAGGGACCTTCAAGGAAAATCTGGCTTCCTGTTGCTTCGAATTAGCTCTGAAATAAAGCAAGCTGTTCCAGCCGCGGCCAAAAAGATTATTAAAATCAACCTGACCTAAACCTTCGAAGTGGGTTTCTGTATTATACTGAAGACCATAGGTCAGACTCAGCCAGGGATTCTCCTGCAGCTCAACTTTTACTTTTTCCTGATTATTATCGTCTGCCTCCAGGGGAGCTGAGCTGATATTGACCGTCTGAAAAACAGAAGTGTCATAGAGATTTTTCTGAGCCTGGGCCAGCCGCTCCAGACTGAGTGGATCTCCAGTCTTTAGACCGGCATAAGCCAGAATAAAAGACGGCTTCGTCCTTCTGGCTCCGGCTATTTCTACCTCAGCAATCCTGTAAATCTGGCCTTCATTGATGACAAATTTCACTTCGTAATCTGGAGTAGAGGCTTTAGGTTCAGCCGCAGCTTCGACTTCGACCTCTTTAAAACCTGCTCCGCGATATTTGTTGATAATCTCTACCCGGGCCTGGCTTAAGGCTGGCCAGCTGAAGATGCTACCCGGCTTAATCTCCAGATCGGCCAGCAACTCAGCCTCATTGAAATAAGAGTTACCGCTTAAATTCACGGCTGCCACCTGACTTTGAGGTCCAGCCTCAATTTTTAATTTGATAAAAACCAGCCTTTTTGATTCATCCTCTTTTATCACCGGGTTGCTGATCTTAGCCTCAAGATAGCCATTTTCTTCATAAAAATACTGGAGGAGGTCGAGGGCTACCCGGCGATCATAAACCAGATTCCACAAACCTTTAGCCCTGGCTCCAAAATAATCAGCAAATACTCGCTGTAGAAGAGAAGCTTCATACACTGGTTGACCCTCCAGCTCGAAAGAAGCCACCTTCCATTTGCCATTATTCTTAACATCAATGATATATTCAGTTCGATCTTCTCCTTGATTTCTGTCAATCCTGACTTCTGCCCGGTAGTAATTCTGACGGTTTAACTCGGTCAGAAGATTGGAGCGAAGCTGATAGAGATTGGCATCTTCAGGCAGGCGACTTACCCAGGAATTTAAGACCTTTTTTCTGATCTTTTTTGAAAGCTTGTCTCCAGTAAATTTAAAACTCACCGGCTGGCCGGCCTGGATGTTCAATCTGACCAGGTCTCTTTGCTCGGCAGTGGTTTCCACCTCTCGGGTCAGCTTATAATTGTAATAGCCTTTTTTCCGATAGAAGGCATCCAGACGGTTTAAAGCTTTTGACCAGTCTGAAGATTTATATTTTTCCCCGGGTTTTAATTTAAGCACTTTTTCCAGCTGGGAAGGCGGGAAAACAGTCTCACCTGTAATCTCTATTTTCTCGAGTACCCTGGACGGAGTAACCAGAGCTGATTTCTGGCTGCTACGACCACCAATTGGAATTCTATGCCTTAAATTGACCCCGACCACACCATCGTCCTGACGAAAGCCACGGAAAGAAAAATTATGATTAAGCTGGTAATCAAAAATCCAGGTTTGATACTGGCTGTTGGTTAAATCGATCGAATAGGTAATGGCTGCTTCTCGGGTCATTCTTTTTCTAATCGTCAGACGGGCGCCAGGATCCTGCAGGGTAGCGATATTTAATGGCTCCAGGACAACATCTTCTGCCTTCAACCATTTTTCGAGAGTTCTGGTGACCGGTGAAGCCAGAGGACTGGAGAAAAACTGGATAAGCTGACCACTGATCGTATTTAAAGCTGAACCCTGAACCTCTTTCAGACTTTTCCCGGTAAGAAGCAGAGAAGCCAGATCTTCCGTGGAACGAGTTGGATTGGAAGTCAGAGAAAATCTCAGGTCGGAGGGTGTCCCGGCCAACACCAGGCTGACCTCCAGTTCTTCCTGCTGATCATAAACGGTACTTTTGAGAAGAATGTCAAGATTTGGTTCTAAGTTTTCCTGGCCAAGAAAATCAACCCGAAGCCTTTCGACTGTATATTTTCTCTCACCAATGATAATTTCACCGGTATAAGCATTTTCAGCCCGGCCAGATAGGACAGGAGTCGGAACGGTTCCTTTTATATTTAAATTAGCTTTAAGCTCGAGATCGGCCAGGTTATTTTTGATGACAATATTATCAATAGTTCTAACATTAATATTGAGAGCCAGTTCATAAAGGAAAGGAGACATCTCGCTGCCAGCAGGAGAAACCCGGCTAAAAATCATCTTCAATCCCTGTGTGCTGGGATAAAAATCTTCAAGATAACTGGCATTAATAATGAAGAGATCCCCGGCCAGAAGCCAGCCACTTTTACTTTTCGTCAGAGTTAAGGAAGCGCGGGACAGACTGTTCAATCCCGGTGGATAATTAAAATCAAAATCTTCCAGGACAAAATTCAGCCTGGCTTCCGGTAAAGAAAACGACGCACCAAAATCAGCCTGACCAGAAGCGGTGAACCGGCCAGAATTGGCCTCGCCATTCACCTTCTCAAGTTGCAGCCGGGAATTATCTATGGTCAGTCTCCCCTGGACTCCGCTGACGACCAGCGGCAAATCACTCAACCGGAAAAAGACCTGGTTCAGGTCCACTCGTCCATCTATCAGCGGCTCTTGCAGACTGCCCTTCAGGCTGGCTTGAAATTCGGTTTTCCCACCGGCCGACATACCGGACAGCATAGGATTAATATCTTCAAGACTGAGCTCGCCGGTTAACAAGAAATCCAGGCCAGGATCGCTGGGTTCTTTAATTTCAGACTGCCCGGACAGTTTAATCCGGCTATGGGGAGCCAGCAGGGTAAAATTGTCTATTGCCAGGATTTTATTTTTTAAATGAAAACCAAGCGCTCCATCACTTTTAACCGGGATATTATTAAGGGTGAGATTAAGCTGGGGTATTTTTACCTCGAGCGAAGTGGCCGAGAGATCTGGCGAGAATCCATCCAATCTTATATAGCCATTGGCTCCCCCGCCTGGATTCATATCCTTAAGGGAGGGCAGGAAGGCAGTCAGACCGGCAAAATCAAAATTTTCAAATATAAATTCCGCCTGAACTTCCTCCGGTTTGGTCAGTGGAAGAGAAAAGTTCAAACTGGCAGTAATAGCCACCTCCGGCACTTCCGCCTCCACCGTCGGCAGTATTCCAGCCAGATTGGCCAGAGGCAAATCTTTAATTGTCATCAGCCCCGTCAGAGGATAAGGCTGGGTCAATTCAAGCTGAGCGGTCAGGTCGAGATTGAAGCGGGGAACACTGAAATTAGCCAGGGCCTTCTGGCCATCAGCTTTAACTCCAAATTCAACATAGGGAAACCAGAATTGCCCGAGCATCAAGCCCTGAGCAACCAGTTTTAAATCAGCTACAGGAGCCAGATACGAACCAGAAGCAACCAGCTTAAAATCAAGCTCGCCGGCTGAAAGAGCAGGCAGCAAAGAGCTGAAATAACTGGCCTTGAGTTTCTCTCCGCTCAAATCTGCCCTGATTTCGCCCGTGGAAGGTTTAAAACCCAAACGGCCGGCGATTTGACCTCCCGGCCAGGCCAGCAGCAATTCGTCCAGCTTGATTTCCTGATTGGTATATTCACCGCTGAGGTGAAGCGAATCCAGGGGCAGGTTCTGAAGCTGAGGCTGGTCGACAGTCAGACTAAACTGGGTCTGCGGGGCATGGAGATAACCGGAGGCCGAAACTGAGCCAGACAGGTAGCCGTTAAGATAGCTTTTATAACTTTCTCCCAGAAAGTCGGCCAGCTGAGCTAAATTAATCTTAATCAGCTCGGCCTGGGCCTGCAAACTAAAGGGTGCGGCTGGACGACCAGAAGACCTGGCCAGACGCCCGGAAGCCCTGATTTGTCCCTGATCAAAATCAACGGCCAGGTGCTGAAGATCAAGCCTGTCGAGATTTCCACCGGCTTTGATTTTGACTGCTGGCAGGCTCAGATTTTTTAAGAAGAGACTTTCAGCCCCGAAGTCAAGCTCAAATTCGGGACGTTCCAGGCTGCCGGAAACCCTGGCTTCCAATTCCAGGGCTCCCTTGATGTCAGGCAAGTCGTTAAGACCGGCGGCCAGCGCGGGCAGACTTCTATCCAGGCCTGATGCCTGGAGGGAATTAATCGTTCGGCTGAGCTCGTCAATTTTAAAGGTCAACTGGCCCGAGATTTTTTTGAGGTCAGAAACTTTAGCTTTAAGACTGAGATTGGTCTCCAGAACCTTAAGGTTAAGCTCAGAAAGACTTATCTCACCGTCAGCCAGAGAGGCTTTGATATTTCCAGCTAGAGGCAAAAGAGGCGAGCTGGCCGGGAGAGTGCTGGCCACCTCTGGGGGCTCAAGATAAAGTTCACTCCGGGCTTTGATTTTCTGAAGGTTAATTTCCGGTCCGCTGACCTCAAGATAGCCCTTGAGAAGACAATCGGGGGTAATCGGCCGATCGGGCCAGAGAGCAGCTAGTTCTTTGAGCGGAAGTTGATTAAAATCAATCCGTCCGGAAAAGTCTCCTTTTAAGGCCCGGGGCAATTTAGCCTCCAGGGCGATTGAGCCGGTGCTTAAACTAAGCCCACCTTTAAATCGCGTCGAAGAATTGTCTCCTGGTTCTAAAGCCGCAGTCAGACTGAGACCTGATAGCCCCATAAAATTTATATCAGAGCCGTCTATCCGGCCCGAAATCTGCGGCGCTTGGGCTTCTCCTGAGGCTTTTAAATCCCAGCTGATCAGACCGGCCAGATTACCGGGCGGGCTGACCACAGTCTCTATTTCTGCCAGGTTAATCCTGGCCGAGCTGGCCAGGTTGAAGACCGGTTGACCGAGATAATCATTTATCTCACCTGAGACTAATATCTCTGATCCCTTCGTTACGAGACTCAGATCTTCTATATTTATTTTTTGCGGGCTAACTTCTGCCTTTAATTTTAGAGAGTTCAGATCTAGCGGACCCTGGCCGAGCTGCAGCTGGCCCTTTCCCGCTTGAATCTGGACCAGGTGGGAATCTTTTGATGGATCAAATTTAATAGAGGCTTCGATTTCGTTCAGGTTGAAGGTTAACTGCGCTGGTTCATCCTGATAAGAAAACTCCCCATTTTCCAGAAGAAAATGATCCAGGCGCAAAGATAAAGGTTTCGCTGCGCCGTCAGGTGGAACTGACGATAATTCGGCCTCCGGCTTTTTCTCAGCAACCCCCGTTGGCTGCTCTGACCGTAAAGAAATCCTGGGTTTTTTTATTTCCAGACTTTTTATCCTGATTGGCCCACCGGTCAGTGTTGACCAGGCAATCTGGACAGCCAGCCGATCGCCACTTATCGAACCAGAGGGCAATTCGCCCGGGACAACTGACTGGAGTCTAAAATCAGTTAAGGTAACCTTCAGTCGAAAAAGATTAATCCTGAGACTTCCGCTTTCCAGTCGATAGCCAGAACTGGCCTCCAGCCATTTTCCGGCCTGATTTAAGATCAGCCGGCCGCCTGGAGGAGTACCGACCCAAATAGCAATAAGGAGCAGAAAGGCTATAATCCCACCCACCACCCAGAACGCTATTTTTAGCCCGCGTGGTAGCCTGGGCTTCTTGCCCTCCTTTTTCCCGTCAGTCATGATTCATATTCTAAACCTATTTTAACGCTTTAGGCAAACTGAGTGGTAGATATCTATTCCCAGTCCAGCAGGCGGCGCTGGCCCTGGAGTTGTCTGATATCGGTTACATCCTGACTGACTTCCAGGCAGCCGCGGTATTTCCCGTCTTCATCCCGAACAGCAAAATACCTGATATGAATGAAGCGACCACCGGTCTGCAGCCAGAATTCAGCTGTATCTTTTTCTCCTGATTTAAAAGCCTTGAGAATTTTCTCCACCACCTCGACGCTCCTGGCCGGGTGACAGTTCTGGACCTTACGACCGATAACAGCAGGGACGCGGGTAAATATTCTTTTCTTTTCAGAATAATAAACTATGGTGTCGTTCTCATCTACAAAGGAAATATCCAGAGGTAAAGTCCTCAGAATGAGATCAACCTGCTCAGCTGTTAATCGGCCTGTTTTTAAATCAAACTGGTTATCCAATTTACTTACCTCCTCATTCAGACTATAACTCTGGGAATAAGCTGGTTGATCCGGGTAATAATTTCATAACTGATTGTTCCGGCCAGACCGGCTAACTGTTCGGCTGTAATTTTTTCCTGCCCATCATATCCAAGGAGGGTCACGCGATCTTCCAGTTCGACGCCCGAAATATCGCTGACATCAGCCATAATAAAATTCATGCAAACCCGCCCGCGAAGCTGAGCCCGGTGCCCTTTAATCAGAACATAGGCCGTATTAGAAAGCGAGCGGTCATAGCCGTCATAATAACCAACCGGGATAACTGCCAGCTGGCTTCTTCTGGTCGTTCGGTAGGTGCACCCATAGCCAACATAGGAGCCGGCCGGAACCGACTTAATCTGGGCAACCCTTGTTCGCCAACTCAAAACCGGCTTTAACTTTAATGGTTCCTGACCTCTTTGCTGACAGGAAATCAGAGTCTCCTTAGAGGGCCAGAGCCCATAGAGTCCAAGACCGATTCTGGCCAGGTCAAAGTAAGTTTCTGGAAACAGGATAGCGGCAGCCGAACAGGCCAGGTGCTTGACTGGAATAGCCAGGCCGGCCTCGGCTAGCTGCTGAACAGCCTTGACAAAATTGGCCAGCTGGTATTTAGGGTAGAAATCATCGGTTGTATCTTCAATATTAGCAAAATGAGAGCTGGCCCCCTCCACTTCTATTTCTGGCAGTTTTTTTATCTCTCTGGCTATAATTCCTAGTTGTTTAATAGGAATTCCCTGGCGGTTGGTCCCGGTTTCAATCTTGAGATGAACAATGGCTTTCTTTTTCAGCCGGCGGGCCGCCCTGGCCAGAGCTCTCAGATTTTCAAGATTATAAACAACACACCTCAGGTCGGAGCTAACCACCGCTTCTGCCTGGTTAAGCCCCACATAACCAAGAATGAGTATTTTTTGATTAAAGCCAGCTTGCCGGAGAGCCAGACCTTCTTCCAGGTTATTTACTCCTAGCCAGTTGAGGCCAGCTTCCTTCGCCAGGCGGGCTATTTCCAGCAGACCATGGCCATAAGCGTTGGATTTAACGACTGCCATCACCTCAGTTCGGCCCAGCCTCTTCTTGAACTCGTTCACATTATTAAAGAAAGCCTGCCGATCGATTTCCACCCATTGAATCAGTCCATTTTGAGCTTTCATTTATTCTACCAGGCTGTCTATCTCACCGGCCCGACTGCTTTTAATGGCCACCGAACAACTGTTTGGCTCCGTCTCCCAGTAGCCGGCTAATTCTGTCTTCAACAAAGACAATGTCTTCTCTATCCACCCCGGTTGAAATAATCCCGACCGGCGTTTCGAGCTCATCCTCCAGCCACTTGAGATAATCAATAAACCCGGCCGGTAGTTTATCTGCACTTCTCAGATGGTGAATTGAGCCTTCCCAGACTTTAAAAGTCCGGTAAATCGGCCTGACCTTGTCCAGCACATAAGGATCCGAGAGAAAATCTTTTATTTTTGAACCCTTGTATTCATAGGCATAGCAGGCCTTGATTTCTGACAGGCCTTCCAGCACATCAGGCTTGGTCAGAGCCAGTAGATCAATGCCATTAAGCCGGCAGGCATAGCGAGCCGCCACCGCATCAAACCAGCCACATCTTCGCGGCCGGCCCGTCGTCGCTCCAAATTCATCGCCTTTTCTGGCCAGCTCGGCACCTGTTTCATCTTTAAGTTCGGTTGGAAAAGGACCACTGCCCACCCTGGTGCAATAAGCCTTGGTCACTCCCAGAACGGCGGAGATCTGTTTGGGACTCAATCCCAGGCCGCAAGCCGCACCTCCGGCCGTTGAGCTGGAGGAAGTCACATAAGGAAAGGTGCCATGATCAATGTCCAGCAGGACGCCCTGGGCCCCTTCGAATAAAATTGATTTACCAGCTTTGACCTGCTCGTAGAGGAAGGCTGAAACATCTTTAACAAAGGGGGCCAGCCTTTCGCCAAATCCAGCATACTGTTCATAAATCGGACCAGCCTCAAGACCTGGCTGGCCAAAGGCTTGCAGTATTTTATTTTTAAAGGCCAGATTCTCTTCTATTTTTTCCCGCAGAACGCTGGGCTCGAGAAGGTCAGCAACTCGAATTCCCCAGCGGGCCGCCTTATCTTCATAGCAAGGGCCAATCCCGCGGCAGGTAGTGCCGATCATCTTTTGGCCACGCTGGGTTTCACTTATTTTTTCAAGCAGTGGATGATAGGGCATGATGACTTGAGCAGAGCGGCTGACGACCAGCCTTCTGGCTTCCACCTCGACCCCGATTGATTTCAAATCATCCAGTTCTTTAAAAAAAGCTGCCGGATCGATGACCAGTCCGTTGCCAATCACGCCAATCTTATCCGGGTGAAGAATTCCGGCCGGTATTAGATGAAGGACAACTTTTCTGCCATCAAGGTAAACGGTATGACCGGCATTGTGACCTCCCTGATACCTGGCAACGAGATCAAATGCTGAAGCTAAGAAATCAACTATCTTTCCTTTACCCTCGTCGCCCCATTGCGTGCCGATAACCAATAAGTTGTTCATTTTATTTGACCATCCTCGACTTGATCTGTCCGGTTCACCAGATTGAGACCAAACAGAAAGAATTCTATCAGATTTAGGGTTCAGCTTGAAGCATTTAGAACACAAACCCGAGCTGAATACAATAACCGTTATCTTTTAATTGCGATTCTTTGTCTAGACTCTTCTCTTTATTCCAGTCAAACTCAAATTTTGCATAAAAATTGTCCAGAAAGTCCCATTTAAAACCTATAGCCTTCCGGTCTTTTTTTACCATCGATTCAATGAGAACATTAAAGGGCAGGGCCTGTTCATCGTCGAGTCGCGAATCAGGTAGCATCGAATACTGATAACTAAAATATGGCTTGAATCTATTAAAAAACATAATAAGGGTAAAATAGTAGCCATCAAAGTCGAGGGTTTGATTTAAAAAGGGATGTTTAACCTCTGTTCTAACATACTCACCTTTAACTTCCCAACCAATGGTTACCCAGATAAGATCGAACCCCTCAAAACGAATATTTTTGGAATTAGTTTCGTCATATTTCCCGCTATAAAATGAGCCACCAGCCTCAAACCCCTCGCCTAATCTAAAAGCCAGTCTGCCCCCTACCCCCTTATTTTTATTGATATCTTTAGCCGGCGTTTCCAGATAGCCATTTTCATCGGCAGAAACACCATTAACAGCATAAACCGAATAATAAATGAAGGAATAGCTTCCTTCCCAGCTGAGACCCACGTCCGACCAGCGATAAGGGAAAAAATGAAAAGGCAAAGGCCGGAAAACAGTTTCATTTTCAGCTGGCCGGGCATAACGATTAAATCGCCCGAAGGGAACCTCAAAAAGTCCAATCTTAAAACTAAACAGGTTACTGGCTTGAAGATTGACATAAGCCTGGTGAAGAGAGAACTGGTCATTCTGGTTAAAGAGGGCTTCAGCCGCAAAAGACAACGGACCGGAGATTACTCCAGAAACCACCGCCCCGCCATTGAGATTGGAAAAAGTACCTGTCGGGTAAAAACCATCTTTCTGGCTTTTCAGATATTCAAAAGAAAGATAACCATTAAATTTAACCTGGGCTGGCAGTCGGACAGCCAGAAGTAAGATGAGCGCCAGCCAGACAACAGGCCTGGTTACTTTCATGGCCTTCTCCTTTCTATTCTAATCGCTTCTTAACAGTTCTATTACAGATTGTTCAACCGGGAAAAATCAAAATCATCAGCCAGCAAATCAGATTTATATGGACCCGGATTCTTCCTGGCCTGAACCAGCCGGGTGATTTCCACACTGCCCTTTTTAGTGCCTAACCAGATAGCACCAACCAGCTGGCCGTCTTTAAGGACAAGCTTTTTGTAAACTCCGTGTTCCTCATCCAGTCTGGATAGAACTTCAAAGCCTTCCCCTTCCGGTAAAATCTGGCCGGCAGAAGTGAGAAAAATCCCGGCAACTTTAAGTGTATTAGCTGGAACGGTGCCTTCATATTTTTTTATCTGCCCGGCCAGGTTATAAGCCACGACCCTGGCCTGATCAAAGGCCGCTGGGATTAGCCCGTAAATTCGTCCCCGGTGTTCAGATACATCCCCGGCTGCATAAATTCCTGGCTGGCTCGTCTGCAGGTAATCATCTACCAGGATACCCCGGTTAACAGCCAGTCCGGCCGTCGAAGCCAGCTCCAGTCTGGGCTTGATGCCTGAGGCTACGACCACGGCCCCGGCCGAAAGTGAGCTGCCATCCTTAAATTTGACCTGGCTAACCGTCTCCTGGCCAGAAATTTCTAATGCTTCTTTTCCCAGAAGAAATCTCAAACCCATCTTTTCCAGCTGACTCTGAAGAAGCCTGGCTCCAATTTCATCCAGCTGCCTGGGCAGCAGCCGGTTGAAATACTCAACTACGGTCACCTGTTTTAAGCCCCGTTTAAGAATCGCCCGGGCTATTTCCAAACCAAGCAGACCGCCACCCAGGATAACCACCTCCGGCCCCCTGGCTAGAAACTCCAGAAGTAAGACCGCATCCTCCAGGGTTCTTAGACTGAAGACGCCCTTTCGGTCAATGCCGGGGATGCCCGGGAGAAGCGGACTGGCCCCGGTGGCCAGGACGATCTTATCTCCCTGGGCCCACTCGTTTCGGTCAACTTCGACCGCCATTCTGGCTGCATTAAGACCCGTCACTTCCTTGCCCAGCTGGACCTCTATTCTTTGTTTTGCTGCCCAGTCGGCTGGAAAGGCAAATATCCGCTCTAAAGGCAGATCGCCAGCCAGAAAATCAATAAGATTAGGACGGGGATAGTAGGGATATCTCTCCTGGCTGATGATCATTATTTCAGCTGATGAATCAAGTTCTCTCAATGTCCTGGCAGTCATGGTGCCGGCCACACCATTGCCTAGAATAATAGCTTTCATATTTTACACTCCATCTTGCCGGCGATGTCCGGCAGCAGAATTAGAGGCTCAGTCTATTTTTTGAAAAAACTCTTTGCTTACCCCGCACTGGGGACAAACCCAGTCATCAGGAAGAGACTCAAAAGGGGTGCCGGGCGGAATATTATGTTCGGGATCGCCGACATCCGGATCATAAATATAACCGCAAGCTGTACATTCCCATTTTCCCATACCTTTTTCTCCTTTCCTTCCTACTTTAATTACCTATTATAATGGACTCTGCTTTTAATACAAACGAAAATTTGGCAGCTGGTTTTTCATCAAATTCTGAATATTATCTTTCAGGTCAGAATTCCTGTTGACCGGTCGGTCATTTTTGATAGCAATATGAAGAGCCCGGTAGGAGCCGATGATCACACTCAATTTTCTGGCTCTGGTCAGAGCGGTATAAAAAAGGTTTCTCTGCAGCATAATATAATGCTGGGTTAGAAGCGGCATGACCACCGCCTGGTATTCATTACCCTGAGCTTTATGGACAGAAATAGCATAGGCCAGGACAATTTCAGATAGCTCGTCTTTTTCATAAGAAACAAGACGTCCATCAAAGTCAACCAGCAGGCTCAGTTTTTTCGGATCAATCTGGACAATGGTGCCGAGATCACCGTTAAAGACTTCCTTCTCATAATTGTTCCTGGTCTGCATAACCTTATCGCCACTTCTGAATTCTTTGGAGCCTAATTTGAAGGAAGCTGAACCGGGATTGAGGGCCTGCTGCAGTTCAACATTGAGATGATCAACTCCGGCCAGTCCCCGATACATCGGACTGATGACCTGAATCTGGGTGGAGAGCGGGCTCAGACCGAGTTTTCGGGGCAGGCTGAAACGGCACAGTTTTAAAATCAAGTTGAGGACCCTTTCTTCATTTTCCTGGTGAATGAAATAAAAGTCAGAGTCGGGATCTCCATGAGGAGGATATATGATGGGCTGGCCCTGGTTTACCCGGTGAGCGTTGACCACAATCAAACTTTCTTTGGCCTGACGGAAGATTTCATTCAATCTGATCACTTCAATGGCCCCGGAGCTGATCAAATCTCTCAGGAGATGACCGGGGCCAACTGGCGGCAACTGATCCTGGTCACCAACCAGGATTAACCTCATCTCAGGCGGCAGAGCCTGCAATAAGTGATACATTAAAGGTAAATCAACCATTGAAACTTCATCAACAATGAGAGCTTCGGCCCGCAGCGGATGGCCAGGACCTCTTTTAAACCGGCCATCATGCGGCTGATACTCAAGCAGGCGGTGAATTGTTTTAGCTTCCCGGCCAGTAGCCTCAGCCAGCCTTTTAGCCGCCCGACCGGTTGGAGCAGCCAGCAGAACCTTTTTCGGCCAGCTCTCAAAAATATCAACCACGGCTCTAATAATGGTGGTTTTGCCGGTACCCGGACCACCGGTGATGATGAGAATCCTTTTTTGCAAGCTGCTTTTGATTGCTTTTTTCTGCAGGGCTGAAAAAACCAGGCCAGACTTTTTTTCTATCTCCTCGATTTTCCGGTCAAGATCAAAATCGGGCGGTGGACAGTCGCGCCCGGTCAGGCTGATGATTCGCCTGGCAACTTCTTCTTCTGCCTGGTAGAAAAAAGGCCGGTAAAGATGAATGCCAGCAGGTGTTTCTTTGGCTATGATCGATCCGTCTTTGACCAGAGCAGCCAGAGCAGCCTCCACCCGTCCGGTCTCAGCTCCCAGTTCTTCCTGGCATTTTCTGACCACTTCTGCCTGCTCGGAATAGACATGGCCGTCATCATTATCCTTTTCTAAAAGGTAGAGGACAAAAGCCTTGACCCTGTCCAGGGAGTCTTCTGGTAGCCCAAGCTTGAGGGCAATCTGATCAGCTGTTTTAAAGCCGATTCCCCAGATATCAAGGCAGAGCTGATAAGGATTCCTTTTCAGAACATCAAAAGAGGAAGCACCATAGGTACGGTAAATTTTATAAGCCATGGTGGTGGAAATTCCATGTTCCTGAAGAAATATAATCAGATCTTTTATTTCCCGGTGTTCCTGCCAGGAGATCAGGATCTCAGCCAGTTTTTTCTGGCCAATGCCGGGCACAGTTGTTAATTTTTCCGGTTGTTCATCCAGAATTCTGGCTGTGTCCACACCAAACTTTTTGATTATCCTTTTGGCCAGAACTGGCCCGATCCCCCTGATCAGCCCGGAAGCCAGGAATTTCTCGAGCCCTGTGGTCGAGTGAGGTAAAGCCAGACTGAAGGCTTCCATCTGGAACTGCCGGCCGAATTTTTGATTGACTTCAAAATGACCGGTGAGCTTTAGATGCTCACCCGGAGA
>Ga0116169_1000287_pt1 | contig 54787 bp, 58 predicted proteins | sample AD_UKC130_MetaG_FD_89796 | JGI IMG/M metagenome (GOLD analysis project Ga0116169, IMG submission 89796) | Active sludge microbial communities of municipal wastewater-treating anaerobic digesters from Canada - AD_UKC130_MetaG | ecosystem: Engineered > Bioreactor > Anaerobic > Digestate | place...
TATTCAACCCGGAACGGGTTGGTGAAGCCCTTGAGCTTCGGCAGGCGCATGTGCAACGGGACCTGGCCACCTTCGAAACCGGCTGGAACCTGGTAACGGGCCTTCGTGCCCTTGGTGCCACGACCGGCAGTCTTACCCTTGGAACCCTCACCACGACCAACGCGGGTCTTGGCAGTCTTGGCTCCTGGGGCAGGACGCAAGTGATGCAACTTGAGCGTCATGTCACTCAACCTCCTTGAAGGTCACGAGGTGCGGGATGGTGTTGACCATGCCACGGATCTCGGGACGATCCTCAACAATCTTGGTGTCGCCGATCCGCTTGAGACCAAGCGAACGCAGCGTGTTGCGCTGGCTCTGGCCCCGGCCGATCGCCGACTTGACCTGGGTGACTTCGAGTCTTGCCATCAGACCGACACCTCCGCGGGTGCCGACTCTGCGGCAGCCTTGCCAGCCTTCAACAAAGCGGCAGGTGCCACAGCCTCGACCGGAAGGCCGCGACGATCAGCAACGTCCTGCGGCGACTCAAGCAAGCGCAACGCTGCCACCGTCGCATGGACGATGTTGATCGCGTTGCTCGAGCCGAGCGACTTAGACAGAACGTCGTGGATGCCAGCGGCTTCCAAGACGGCGCGCACCGGGCCACCGGCGATAACGCCGGTACCTGGCGATGCGGGACGAAGGAAGACCACGCCAGCAGCCTTCTCGCCCTGAACCGGGTGCGGGATGGTGCCCTGGATACGCGGGACGCGGAAGAAGCTCTTTTTGGCTTCCTCAACGCCCTTAGCGATCGCGGTGGGAACTTCCTTGGCCTTGCCGTAGCCGATGCCGACCTGGCCTTCGCCGTCTCCGACGATTACCAAGGCAGTGAAGCTAAAGCGACGGCCGCCCTTGACGACCTTGGCGACACGATTGATCGTGACGACCTTTTCGATGTAGTTGGACTTTTCGGCGTTACGGTCGCCGCGTCCTCCGCGACGTTCGCCGCCTGCTCGACGGGTGCTCATACGGAACTCTTCTCGGTTGTCATGATGGTCATCAGAACTCCAGTCCACCCTCGCGGGCGGCGTCGGCCAGTGCCGCAACGCGACCGGCGTACTTGTTGCCTGCGCGGTCGAAAACTACGGTCTCAACACCGGCAGCCTTGGCCCGGCCGGCAACTAGTTCGCCGACCTTCTTGGCCTTAGCGGTCTTGTCGCCGTCGAACCCGCGCAGATCGGCTTCCATGGTGGAGGCCGACGCAAGCGTGTGACCCTCGAGGTCGTTGACGACCTGAGCGACGATGTGCTTGCTCGAGCGGGTGATGACCAAGCGTGGACGCTCGGGCGAACCCTGGATCTTCTTACGGCCGCGGATCTGACGACGCTGGCGCGAGGCGGCCCGGTCGGCAGTGTGCTTGGCGCGCTTGATGGAAATTGCCATGGCTTACTTACCAGCCTTTCCGGCCTTGCGCAGAATGCGCTCGCCCGCGTAGCGAACACCCTTGCCCTTGTACGGCTCAGGCTTGCGGATCTTGCGGATGTTGGCGGCTACCTCACCGACGGCTTGTTTGTCGATACCCGACACGGTCAGCTTGGTGGGACCCTCAACAGTGAATGTGATGCCTTCGGGAGCCGTGAACGGAACCGAGTGGCTGAAGCCGAGGTTCAGTTCGATTTCCGTCGGGCCCTTGGGGAGCACGCGGTAACCGACACCGACAATCTCGAGCTTCTTTTCATAGCCTTCGGTGACACCGATGACCATGTTGTTGACCAGTGTGCGGCTTAGGCCGTGCATGGCCTTGCTGCGACGCTCGTCGTTTGGCCGCGACACCGAAAGCGAACCGTCTTCGTCCTTTTGGACGGTGATCGGATCGGCAACGGTGTGGCTCAACTGACCCTTGGGGCCCTTGACCGTGACGGTCTGGCCGTCAATGGTCACTTCGACACCCGCCGGCACGGCGACAGGGATCTTTCCGATGCGTGACATCTGTTCAGACTCCCTTCGTCACCAGACGTAGGCGAGGACTTCCCCACCCACTCCGTTTGAGTTGGCCTGACGGTCCGTCTGCAGACCCTGGCTGGTCGAAATGATCGCCACACCTAGTCCGCCGAGAACCTTCGGCAAGTTGGTCGACTTGGCGTAGACCCGCAAACCCGGCTTGCTGATGCGGCGAATGCCGGCAATCGAGCGCTCACGGTGCGGGCCGTACTTGAGGGTGATGGTCAGCGTCTTGCCAACCTGTCCCTCTGGTGCATCGGCAACCACGTATTCGGTGATGTAGCCCTCTTGCTTCAAGATGGCGGCGACGCCTTCCTTCAGCTTCGAGTACGGCATGCTCACCGAATCGTGATACGCCTGGTTGCCGTTGCGGACACGCGTCAGCATGTCTGCGATCGGATCAGTCATCGTCATAACAGGATGTTTCCGTTTCTCGTCATGGTTTCCGTCTCGTCCGGCTGGGCCGTGGGAGGGGACCTTCAACGTTTGTGGGTTGAAAAACTTACCAAGAACTCTTGGTGACGCCGGGCAGTTCGCCGCGGTGAGCCATCTCGCGCAAGCAGATACGACACAGGCCGAACTTGCGGTAGACCGAACGCGGTCGGCCGCAGCGCTGGCAACGGGTGTAGCCGCGAACGCCGAACTTAGGGGTACGGGACTGCTTGACCTTAAGACCAGTCTTCGCCATGTCAGTTCTCCTTGTACGGGAAGCCGAGCAGCTTGAGCAGCGCGCGGCCTTCTTCGTCATTGGTGGCGGTCGTGACGACCGTGATGTCCATGCCCCGGCTGCGATCGATCTTGTCCTGATCGATCTCGTGGAACATAACCTGCTCGGTCAGACCGAAGGTGTAGTTACCGCGGCCATCGAACTGCCTGGGGCTAAGACCACGGAAGTCGCGGATACGCGGCAGTGCGAGCGTCAAGAGACGATCGAGGAACTCCCACATCCGGTCGCCGCGCAGTGTGACGTGCGCGCCGATCGGCATGCCTTCGCGCAACTTGAACTGCGCGATCGACTTGCGAGCCTTGGTGACCTGCGGCTTCTGACCAGTGATAGCAGTCAGATCCTTGATCGCGCCTTCGATGAGCTTGCCATCGCGGGCAGCCTCACCGACGCCCATGTTCACGACGATCTTGGTCAGGCCAGGAACCTGCATTACGTTCTCGAACTCGAACTGCTCACGCAGGGCCGAAACGATCTCGTTGCGGTACTTCTCCTTGAGACGCGGCTGCGTCTGAGTTTCGGTAGCCATCCTCAGATCTCCTTTCCGGTCTTGCGGCTGACGCGGGCACGCTTGCCGTCGATGACAGCCGAGCCAACCCGAGTGGTGGTCTTTTCGCCGTCGGCGTCGACAACGAGCATCACGTTCGAGACGTGAATCGGTGCCTCGGCAGTGATGATTCCGCCTTCGGCGCCATTCTGGCCGGCGCGGGTGTGCTTCTTGACGCGGTTAACGCCTTCGACGATCACCCGGTCGTCAAGGATCGAGATGATCTTGCCCTCGACACCCTTGTCTTTGCCGGCGACGACCTTTACCTGGTCGCCCTTACGAATACGAGCCATCTCAGAGCACCTCCGGAGCTAGCGAGATGATGCGCATGAACTTCTTGTCGCGCAACTCGCGCCCGACAGGGCCGAAGATACGCGTACCACGGGGGTCGCCATCGGCCTTCAAGATCACTGCGGCATTCTCATCAAACTTGATGTACGAGCCATCTGGACGACGACGCTCCTTGACGGTGCGCACGACGACAGCCTTGACGACTTCGCCCTTCTTCACGTTGCCACCGGGGATAGCGTCCTTGACCGTTGCAACGATCGTGTCGCCAATTCCGGCGTAGCGACGCCCAGAGCCACCGAGCACGCGGATGCACAGGATTTCCTTCGCACCGGTGTTGTCGGCGACTTTGAGTCGCGACTCCTGCTGAATCATCTGTCTCTCACTTCGCCTTCTCGATGACCTGCACGACACGCCAGCGCTTGGTGGCCGACAGTGGACGCGTTTCGCTCAGCTGAACGCGATCGCCGATACCAGCTTCGTTGGCTTCGTCGTGCGCCTTCAACTTGACGTTGCGGCGCAGCACCTTGCCGTAAAGCGGGTGCTTGAAGCGCTCTTCAACGCTGACCACGACGGTCTTGTCCATCTTGTCGCTGACGACCAGACCCTCGCGAATCTTACGGGCGGAACGCTCGGTCCCGGACTCATTCGACACAGTGTTGTCCTTCTTGCTCATGCCTGGACCTCCTCGATGATCCCGAGCTCACGCTCGCGGATGACCGTGTAGATCCTCGCGATGTCCTTGCGCACTACGCGCAGACGCGCAGTGTTATCGAGCTGGCCGGTGGCGTTTTGGAAGCGCAGGTTAAACAGCTCTTCCTTTGCCTCAGCAAGCTTGGCCGACAGGTCGTCGGCAGTCAGGTCGCGGAGTTCTGCGGCGTTACTCATCACAGGTCTCCTGTCTCACGCTTGATGAAGCGGGCCTTCATCGGCAGCTTGTGAATGGCGCGGCGCATGGCCTCGCGGGCTACGTCTTCGGTGACACCGGAGACTTCGAACATGACCCTGCCGGGCTTGACGTTCGCGACCCACCATTCGGGTGAACCCTTACCCGAACCCATGCGGGTTTCGGCAGGCTTCTTGGTCAATGGGCGGTCTGGGTAAATGTTGATCCAGACCTTGCCGCCACGCTTCATGTGACGGGTCATCGCGATACGCGCCGACTCGATCTGGCGGTTGGTCACATAGTGACCTTCGACGGCTTGGATACCGAACTCGCCAAAGGCAAGTTCCGTGCCGCCCTTCGCAACGCCACGCCGCTTGGGGTGGTGCTGCTTGCGGTACTTGACACGACGGGGCATCAACATCAGGCTTCAGCTCCTTCAGTGGCCGCAACTGGTGCGGCTGCTTCAGTTGCTGCCGGAGCAGCAGCTTCGCGAGCCGGACGACGTGCGCCGCCACGCTCTCCACGGGCTGGGCGACGGCTGCCAGGCGCAGCAGCGCGACGAGCCGCTTCGGCTTCGCGCTCGGCCCGGGTACCGGCGACCTCACCCTTGTAGATCCAAACCTTCACGCCAATGCGGCCGAAGGTGGTCTTTGCTTCGTAGAAGCCGTAGTCGACGTCTGCGCGCAAGGTGTGCAGCGGAACGCGGCCCTCGCGGTAGAACTCCGAACGGCTCATTTCGGCGCCGCCGAGACGACCCGAGCACTGGATTCGGATGCCCTTGGCACCTGAACGCATCGTGCTCTGCATCGCCTTGCGCATTGCGCGGCGGAACTGAACACGGCCCGAAAGCTGCTCGGCAACACCCTGGGCGACCAACTGGGCGTCCATGTCCGGCTGCTTGACTTCGAGGATGTTCAGCTGGACCTGCTTGCCGGTCAGCTTCTCCAAGTCGGTGCGGATGCGATCGGCTTCGGCGCCACGGCGACCGATGACGATACCCGGACGAGCGGTGTGGATGTCGACACGGACCCGGTCACGGGTGCGTTCGATCTCGACGCGGCTGATGCCGGCGCGATCCATACCCTTGGTGAGCAGGCGACGAATCTGAACGTCCTCGCCAACATAGCTGGCGTACAGCTTGTCGGCGTACCAACGGCTCTTGTGATCCGTGGAGATTCCTAGGCGGAAACCATGCGGGTTGATCTTCTGGCCCATGTCAGTTGCCACCCTTCTCGTTGTTCTCGGGTTCGACGACCACCGTCAGGTGGCTCGAGCGCTTGAGGATGCGGTTGGCCGCACCCTTTGCGCGGGGACGCCAGCGCTTCATCGTCGGGCCCTCGTCGACCATCACCTGGGTGATGACCAACGTCGACCGGTCGAGTCCTTCAGTGGTCTCGGCGTTCGTAGCAGCCGAATCAACCAACTTGTAGAAGTTCTCAGCAACCGCTTGGGGCTGGAACTTCAGGTTGTTCAGCGCATCCTCGACGCGAACGCCGCGGATCAGGTTGGCGACACGGCGGGACTTCTGCGGGGTGACGCGCACAAAACGCGCTACCGCAAAGGAACCGGGAGCTTCGCCGAGCAGGCGCTCGCGGCGCGCGCTCGTGTTGTCGCGGGCTGTAGCACTCATCGACGCTTCGCCTTCCGGTCGTCCTTCTCATGGCCCTTGAACGTGCGGGTGGGCGCGAACTCACCAAGCTTGTGGCCAACCATCGAGTCGGTCACGAATACTGGCACGTGCTTGCGACCATCGTGTACGGCGATCGTGTGTCCGATAAAGGACGGCAAGATCATCGAGCGACGCGACCAAGTCTTGATCACGGCGTGGGTTCCGGCCTCGTTCTGAGCGTCCACCTTCTTTTCGAGGTGGCCATCAACGAACGGGCCCTTCTTTAGACTGCGCGGCATGGTTCAGTCCTTCCTTACCGCTTGCCGGACTTGCGTCGGCGGACGATCATCTGGTCACTGGCCTTGCGCTTACGCGTACGGCCTTCGGGCTTGCCCCACGGGCTGACTGGGTGACGACCACCGGACGTCTTACCCTCGCCGCCACCGTGCGGGTGGTCGATCGGGTTCATGGCGACACCGCGGACGGTTGGGCGCTTGCCCTTCCAGCGGTTACGGCCGGCCTTGCCCCAGTTGATGTTCGACTGCTCAGCGTTACCAACTTCACCGATGGAAGCGCGGCAACGAACATCGACGTAGCGCATTTCGCCAGAAGGCAAACGCAGCTGCGCGCGCGAACCTTCACGGGCGACGAGCTGAACCTTGGCTCCAGCCGAGCGGCCCATTTTGGCTCCACCACCGGGACGCAACTCGATCGCGTGGATCGTGGTACCAACCGGGATGTTGCGAAGCGGCAGGTTGTTGCCTGGCTTGATGTCGGCGCCCGTACCGGACTCGACGGTCATGCCCTGCTTCAAACCTTCAGGCGCGATGATGTACCGCTTTTCGCCATCTGCGTAGTGCAATAAGGCGATGCGTGCGGTGCGGTTCGGGTCGTACTCAATGTGAGCGACCTTGGCCGGCACGCCGTCCTTGTCATAACGCTTGAAGTCGATGATGCGGTAAGCGCGCTTGTGGCCGCCACCTTGGTGACGCGTGGTGATCCGACCCTGGTTGTTGCGGCCGCCCTTTTTAGGCAGCGACTCAACCAGCGACTTCTCCGGCGTCGTGCGAGTGATTTCAGCGAAGTCCGAAACGCTCGAACCGCGACGGCCCGGCGTAGTGGGCTTGTACTTACGAATAGCCATTCTCAGTCAGTCCTTCAGCTCGGGCTCGAGAAGATGTCGATGCTCTGCCCAGCAGCCACCGAGACGACGGCGCGCTTGGTGTCCTTGCGCTTTCCGAGGCCATTGCGGGTGCGGCGGGCTTTGCCCTTGCGGTTGATCGTGTTCACGCTCGTGACCTTGACTCCGAAGATTTCCTCAACGGCGATCTTGATCTGAGTCTTGTTCGCGTCCGGGTGAACGATGAACGTGTACTTGTTGTCGTCGAGCAGGCTGTAGCTCTTCTCGCTGACCACCGGGGAGATCAGGATGTCGCGAGCGAACGTTCCATGGTTGCTCATTCGTTACCCTCCTGGGCTTCTGCGCCACCGGCCGGCTTGAAGCCAGCGGCCTCAGCGGTCTCGGCGCTGTCGAACCAAACCTCGGCAACCGTTTGTTCGTACCACTGGCTGTCGGGGGTGTGGAAGAGCATCGAGTCTTCGTTGCCCTTGATGTCGTGACCCTTCGGCGCGTTGCCGCTGGCCAACGGAGCCTTCGAACCCGGGCCATACGGCTGGGTCTTGGTTCCGGCGGCCTTCGGCTCTACCTCGGTTTCAACCAACTTGGCAGCCTTAGGAGCAGCCTTCTTGGCCGGCGCCTTCTTGGCAGGTGCCTTGGTCGCGGTGGCCTCAGTGGCGGCGGCGCTTAGCTTGACCGTCTGGCTGCCTTCAACCGAGCGAGCGGCAACGAATGCCTCAAACGCGGCCTTGGTGAAGATCAGGTCGTCGGACAGCAACACGTCGTACGTGTTGAGCTGGTCGTAGGTGATCAGTGCAATGTTCTCGGCGTTACGCAGGCTCAACGCGGTCACGTTGTCTTCGCGCTCGATAACAACCAGCACCCGTGGGCGGCCGGACAACTCGCGAACCGTGGCCAGTGCGGCCTTGGTCGAGGGCTTGTCACCGGAGATAAGCGAATCAACGACGTGCAAGCGACCGTTGCGGGCCCGGTCAGTGAGGGCTCCGCGCAAAGCGGCCGCCTTCATCTTCTTGGGGGTGCGCTGGTCGTACGAGCGCGGCGTTGGGCCGTGCACGACGCCACCACCGGCGTACTGAGGTGCGCGGATCGAGCCCTGACGAGCGCGACCGGTTCCCTTCTGGCGGTACGGCTTCTTGCCGCCACCAGCAACTTCGCCACGCGACTTGGTGTCGTGCGTGCCCTGACGGGCGGCGGCGAGCTGGGCGGTAACGACCTGGTGGATCAGCGGGATGCTGATGCGCGCGTCGAAGATGTCGACGGGCAGGTCAACGTCAATGGTCTTGGTGGCCATTTCGGTCAGGCTCCCTTCGCGGCGGAGCGGATGACCACGAGCGCGCCCTTGGCACCGGGCACTGCGCCCTTTACCAAGATGACGCCACGCTCGGTGTCGACCGCGTGGACGGTGAGGTTCTGGGTGGTCACAGTGTCGGTACCCATGTGACCGGCCATGCGCAAACCCTTGAAAACGCGGCCCGGGGTGGCGCAGCCACCGATCGATCCCGGCTTGCGGTGGTTACGGTGCGCGCCGTGCGAGGCAGAGACACCGGCGAAGCCGTGACGCTTCATAACGCCGGCGAAGCCCTTGCCCTTGCTGGTCGCGGTTACGTCGACCTTGTCACCGGCGGCGAAGATCTCCGGGGAGATTTCCTGACCGAGGGTGTAGTCGGCGACTGCTTCGGTACGGATCTCAACGAGGTGACGACGCGGCGTGACGCCGGCCTTCTCGAAGTGTCCGGCCTTCGGCTTGTTGACCTTGCGTCCGTCGATCTCGCCGTAGCCGATCTGGACGGCGCTGTAGCCGTCGGTCTCGCGGCTGCGGATTTGAGTCACGACGTTGGTCGAGGCCTCCAGGACGGTGACCGGGATGACCTTGTTGTTCTCATCCCAAACCTGGGTCATGCCCAGTTTGCGACCGAGGAGGCCGCGTGCGGTGAGTGTGCTGCTCATGGTGTGCGTTCTCCCCTCAGAGCTTGATTTCGATGTCGACGCCGGCAGGCAGGTCGAGGCGCATAAGCGAGTCGACTGTCTTGGGCGTCGGGTCGATGATGTCGATGAGCCGCTTGTGGGTGCGCATTTCGAAGTGCTCGCGGCTGTCCTTGTACTTGTGCGGCGAACGGATCACACAGAACACGTTCTTCTCGGTCGGCAACGGCACGGGGCCGGCAACCTTCGCCCCGGTACGGGTTACGGTGTCGACGATTTTCTTCGCCGAGGAGTCAATGACCTCGTGGTCGTAGGCCTTGAGCCGGATACGGATCTTTTGTCCCGCCATGCTCTCGCTCGTCCTTTACGTTCGTCTTCGCAGCTGGATCCGGGTTCGGATCCAGCATCACCCACAATCTCCGTACCCCGAGGTCGGGCGTGTCGCGGCGTCGGAACGCGCAAAGTTCACACACTTCTCGAGTTAGGTGGTTGGACTCGTATCTACGAATCAGCGTTGATCTCAGGTTCGGAGCGCAAAGCTTGCTCCAGGCGTGAGTTCCTGACCAATGCGCTCCCCCGCGATCAAGCCGGGGCAACCTGACTATTCTGACAGACCGCCGGGCACAAACACAAATCGGGGTCCTGCCACTGGCGCAGCGCACCGAATCTGCCCGTCAATCGTGGGCATGGGGCTCAGACTCGGCGTGGCCGGCCGGTTCTATCTGGAACGTCGAATGCTCCACGTCAAAGTGCTCGGCCAAGCAGCCCCGAAGACGGTCAATCACCGCGTGCACGTCATCAATCGTCGCCACCGAATCGTCAACGACCACATGAACGCTCATCACGGGCATTCCGCTGGTAATAGTCCAGACGTGCAGGTCATGAGCCGTCACCACCCCATCGACGGTCTCAATGTGGCGGCGCAACTCATCGAGGTCAACGTCGCGCGGGCTCGATTCAAGTAGCACTTCGCCCGCGTCACGCAGCAACGACAGTGCCCGAGGCAGGACGAGCGCCGCGATAACTAGCGAGGCAATCGGGTCGGCCAAGTACCAACCAGTGAGAACGATGATGGTCGCCGAGATGATTACCGCGATCGAGCCAAGTGCGTCGCCAAGAACCTCCAAGTAGGCGCCGCGCACATTAAGGCTCTCCTCGGCGCCTGCGCGCAGCAGGAACAACCCGACAACATTGACAGCCAAGCCAACAACTCCGGTAGCCAACACGGGCCAGCCATCAACTTCGGGCGCGTCACCCAGTCGCGACAGCGCCCCCGCGACGATCGCCACGCAAATGCCGACTACGACGAGCCCGTTCGCACCGGCAGCGAGAATCTCTGTTCGGTGAAGACCGAACGTGGAACGCTGCGGGCCAGGACGCTGTGCGATGGCAATCGCCCCAAGCGCTAAGACCAGCCCAAAGGAATCGCTGAGTAAGTGCCCCGCATCGGCCAACAGGGCGATGGACCCCGTCCAGAGCGCAACCACGACTTGCAACACCAATACCGAGAGAGTCAGCGCGAGAACAATGGTTAACCGGCCGCGATGTTTTATACCAGCGCCGTGCGCATGATCATGTCCCACGCCCCGATCCTACGGGCAAACAAAAGATCCCCCCGGGCCGAAGCCCGGGGGGATCTTTTAGACAGGTTGTGTCAGATCACTTGTTGATCTTGGTGACACGACCGGCGCCAACCGTGCGGCCGCCTTCGCGGATCGCGAAGCGCAGGCCCTCGTCCATGGCGATCGGCTGGATCAGCGTCACGCTCATTTCGGTGTTGTCGCCCGGCATGACCATCTCGGTGCCTTCTGGCAACTTGACGACGCCGGTGACGTCTGTGGTCCGGAAGTAGAACTGCGGACGGTAGTTGTCGAAGAACGGCGTGTGACGGCCGCCCTCTTCCTTCGAGAGGATGTAGACCTGGCCCTCGAACTCCGTGTGAGGAGTCGTGGATCCGGGCTCGATAACAACCATGCCGCGCTCAACGTCTTCGCGCTTGGTGCCACGAAGCAACAGACCGACGTTCTCGCCAGCCTGACCTTCGTCGAGCAACTTGCGGAACATTTCGACGCCTGTAACGGTGGTCGTCTGCTTCTCTTCGCGGATACCGACGATGTCGACCGTGTCGTTGACGCGGACGATGCCGCGCTCGATACGACCGGTGATGACGGTGCCACGACCGGTGATGGTGAAGACATCTTCGACCGGCATGAGGAACGGCTTGTCCGTGTCACGCGGGGGAAGCGGGATGTAGTCGTCAACGGCAGCCATGAGTTCGAGGATGGCCTCGCCCCACTTGGCGTCGCCCTGCAGAGCCGGATGAGCAGCAACGCGAACAACGGGAACGTTGTCGCCGTCGAAGTCCTGGTCGCTAAGAAGTTCGCGAACTTCCATTTCGACGAGCTCGAGGATTTCCTCGTCGTCGACCATGTCGCACTTGTTGAGCGCAACGACCATTGCCGGCACGCCAACCTGGCGAGCGAGCAACACGTGCTCACGCGTCTGCGGCATTGGGCCGTCGGTGGCGGCAACCACGAGGATCGCGCCGTCCATCTGAGCCGCACCGGTGATCATGTTCTTGACGTAGTCGGCGTGGCCGGGGCAGTCAACGTGCGCGTAGTGACGGTTCTCCGTTTGGTACTCGACGTGCGAGATGGAGATCGTAATACCGCGCTGGCGCTCCTCAGGAGCCTTATCGATCATGTCGAAGGCCGAAGCCTCGTTCAGATCGGGGTACTTGTCATGTAGCACCTTGGTGATCGCCGCGGTCAAGGTCGTCTTGCCGTGGTCGATGTGTCCGATGGTGCCGATGTTCATGTGCGGCTTTGTCCGCTCGAACTTCGCCTTGGCCACTGGGGCTCCTCCTGTTTGAGTGTATTGCTACTGACTTATTACGCCGCAGACCTGAAAGTTACAGGCTTAGGCAACCTTAGTAGATGGCTCGTGACTACTCGCCACGGACCTTCTTGATGATCTCTTCGGCCACGGCCTTGGGGACCTCGGCGTAAGAATCAAACTGCATCGAGTACGACGCACGTCCTGAGGTCTTGGACCTCAAGTCGCCAACGTACCCGAACATTTCCGACAGCGGAACCAAAGCCTTGATCACCTTGGCGCCACCGAAACCTTCATCCATGGACTGAACCTGGCCACGGCGCGAGTTGAGGTCGCCGATCACGTCGCCCATGTAGTCCTCTGGCGTGGTGACCTCGACCGCGAACATCGGTTCAAGCAGAACCGGTCCGGCCTTGCGAGCCGCTTCCTTGAAGGCCATGTTTCCGGCCAACTTGAACGCGAGTTCGCTGGAGTCAACGTCGTGGTAAGCGCCATCTTCGAGGGTGAACTTAACGTCAACCATCGGGTAGCCGGCCAGAACACCGAACTCCATCGCGGCCTGTCCACCGGCGTCAACCGAAGGAATGTATTCACGCGGAACGCGGCCACCGGTGACCTCGTTCACGAATTCGTAGCCACCTTCGCCGCCGGCTTCTGGGCCGTTTGGCGCGATGCCGATGACAACCTTGGCGAACTGACCCGAACCACCGGTCTGCTTCTTGTGCGTGTAGCTGTGTCCGGTGACCGTCTTGCGGATGGTCTCGCGGTAAGCAACCTGCGGCTTGCCGACGTTTGCCTCAACGCGGAATTCGCGCTTCATCCGGTCGACCAAAATGTCGAGGTGCAACTCGCCCATGCCGGCGATGATCGTCTGACCGGTCTCTTCGTCGGTGTGAACCTGGAAGGTCGGGTCCTCTTCGGCGAGCTTCTGGATCGCGACGCCGAGCTTCTCCTGGTCGCTCTTGGTCTTTGGCTCAATGGCGACCTGGATAACTGGATCCGGGAACGTCATCGACTCGAGCACGATCGGATTGGCCGAATCGGCCAACGTCTCGCCGGTGGTGGTGTCCTTCAAACCCATCACCGCGACGATCTGGCCAGCGCCCACCGAAGCGATTTCTTCGCGCTTGTTGGCGTGCATCTGGTAGATCTTGCCGATGCGCTCCTTGCGACCCTTGGTCACGTTCAGCACCTGGGTGCCCGTTTCGAGGCGACCGGAGTAGACACGCACGAAGGTCAACTTGCCCAAGTGCGGGTCCGTGGCGATCTTGAAGGCTAGGCCGGAGAACGGCGCATCATCGCTAGGTTCGCGAGTGTCTTCGACTGACTCGTCCTTGGCGCTGTGGCCCTTGACCGCACCGACGTCAATCGGGCTGGGCAAGTAGGCAATCACGGCGTCAAGCAACGGCTGAATGCCCTTGTTCTTGAATGCGGTGCCGCAGACCACCGGGTTGAGGGTGGCCGAAAGCGTCGCGCGACGGATGGCAGCTTGCAAAACCTCTACCGAGATGTCTTCGCCCTCGAGGAACAGTTCGGCGATCTCGTCGTCAACGTCCGAGAGGGTTTCAAGCAGTGCCTCGCGGCCTTCTGCGGCCGCATCAGCTAGGTCAGCTGGGATTTCCTCGACAACGTAGTCCTCGCCTTGGGCGGTTTCGCCGCGCCAAGTGAGGGCCCGCATGCCGACGAGATCGACGACACCGATGAAGTCACCTTCAGCACCGATCGGAATCTGCAGCACCAACGGGGTTGCGCCGAGGCGCTCACGGATGGTCTTGACGCAGAAGTCGAACGAAGCGCCCGTGCGGTCAAGCTTGTTGACGAAGCACATGCGCGGAACGCCGTACTTGTCGGCCTGACGCCAAACGGTCTCGGACTGCGGCTCGACACCGGCAACGCCATCGAACACCGCGACCGCACCGTCGAGGACGCGCAGCGAGCGCTCAACCTCGACGGTGAAGTCAACGTGACCGGGGGTGTCGATGATGTTGATCTGATGGTTCTTCCACCAGCAGGTCGTCGCGGCTGACGTGATCGTGATGCCGCGCTCTTGTTCCTGCTCCATCCAGTCCATCGTCGCGCCGCCCTCATGGACTTCACCAATTTTGTAGGTGATGCCCGTGTAGAACAGGATGCGCTCGGTCGTCGTGGTCTTACCGGCATCGATGTGCGCCATGATGCCAATGTTGCGGACGCGAGTTAGGTCGGTCGTGATGTCGGTTGCCACTGAGCAATCAGCCTTCGCAGAGAGTTGGTTGGTAGAGCAGGGGTTTCAGTCCGGTTGGACCGAAATCACCAGCGGTAGTGGGCGAACGCCTTGTTGGCTTCGGCCATCTTGTGCGTATCTTCACGCTTCTTGACAGCAGCACCTAGGCCGTTGCTGGCATCGAGCAGTTCGTTCTGCAGACGCTCAGCCATGGTCTTTTCGCGACGCTCAGAGCTGTACTTGACGAGCCAACGAAGCGCCAAGGTCGTCTGGCGACCGGGGCGAACGTCGATCGGCACCTGGTAGGTGGCGCCGCCAACACGACGGCTCTTGACCTCAAGGCTGGGCTTTACGTTGTCCAGCGCGCGCTTAAGCGTGATTACCGGATCGGTGCCGGACTTCTCACGAGTGCCTTCGAGTGCGCTGTATACGATGCGCTGAGCAACCTGCTTCTTGCCGTCAAGCAAGATCTTGTTGATCAACTGGGTAACCAACTGGCTACCGTAAACCGGATCGGTTTCGATTGGACGCTTTGGAGCGGGACCCTTACGTGGCATCAGCTCTTCTCCTTCTTCGCGCCGTAACGGCTACGAGCCTGCTTGCGGCCCTTGACACCCTGGGTATCGAGCGAGCCGCGAATGATCTTGTAACGAACACCCGGCAAGTCCTTCACACGACCACCGCGCACCAACACGATCGAGTGCTCTTGGAGGTTGTGGCCTTCACCGGGGATGTAGGCGGTTACTTCGGTGCCACTGGAGAGGCGAACACGGGCGACCTTACGCAACGCGGAGTTCGGCTTCTTCGGGGTCGTGGTGTAAACGCGGGTGCAAACACCACGACGCTGCGGCGATCCCTTAAGAGCCGGAGTGTTGGTCTTTACGACCTTGCTCTGGCGGCCCTTACGGACAAGCTGGTTGATTGTGGGCACAATGCCTCTTTCTGGGAAAAATCCCGATAACTCGCGAGCGCGCAAGCGCGACTGCGCAGGCCTTCCTCGTTCTCCACTACTGCGGTATCGGACCGCTGTAGTCACGGATCGTCAGGCCAGTGGCCCTTGTCCGTTCAAACGTCGTACCGACTCTCGTCAGGCACGGTTACCAATGCTACACGAGCACGCAGGGTGCAAACAAATCGCACCCCCACAGTTTACTGGTCAGCTTTCGCCCAAAAGAAGTTGAGCTAAATGAACTGCTTGGACGTCAGCTAGACCGTCGAGTTGAGTCCGACAACTGAAGCCGTCAGCAACCACGATGGCATCGGGCCCGGCAGACCGAACCGCCGGTAGCAGTTGCTGCTCGGCCACCGCGACCGAGACTTCGTGGTGACCCTTCTCTACGCCGAAGTTGCCGGCAAGTCCGCAGCAGCCGCCGAGCCGGTCGATGGTCGCGCCGGTGCGCTCAAGCAGGCGCATATCGGCCTCGAAACCAAGAACTGCGTTCTGGTGGCAGTGCGGTTGGACGACCAGGGTTTCGCCGGTCAAGTCGGGCAACTCAAGATCCTCGACCTGGTCGAGCAGTTCGGCCAGCGTGAACATGCCGGCAGCGACCTCAGCGGTTCGCGGATCGTCTATAAGTTCAGCCGCATCGATTCGCATGACCGCAAGGCACGACGGCTCAAGACCAACGATCGGAACCTGCTGGGCAACGTACGGATGTAACTGCTCAACAGCAGCAGCGACAAGTGTGGCCGCGGTATCTAGTTGACCGGTCGAAATCCAAGTCAGCCCGCAGCACTGCTGCCTTTCGAGAAAACGAACCTCGAACCCGGACCGCTCCAGCAGTTCGACTGCACTTCGGCCAGCTGCGGTCGAAAAATACTCCGTGAACGAGTCGGCCCACAACAACACCGGTCGCCCAGTCGCAGGAGAGGTGTGACCCTTCATTTCTTTCGCGAACGTTCTCGTCGCGAACTGCGGCAGACTTCGCCGTTGGTCGACACCGGCCACCCACCGAACAAGGTGCACAATGCCAGGGATTCGCAACGAAAAGTTCGCCAGCCGGGCGAACGGGGCATTCAACCGGGCCCAAAGCGGGAGCCGGCCAAGTAGATAGTGGCTCCTTGGCCGCCACCTGCCTCGGTAGGTCTGATGCAGCACCTCGGACTTGTAGGTGGCCATGTCCACCCCGGTAGGGCAATCACCAAGGCAGCCCTTGCAGGACAAACAAAGGTCTAGCGCCTCGTGTACTTCTGGGCTGGACCAGCCGCCGTCGACTAGCCGGCCGTCGACCATCTCTTGAAGCACCCGAGCGCGCCCTCGCGTCGACGACTTCTCGTCGCGGGTGGCTTGGAAGGACGGGCACATTACGCCGGCGCCGGGGGCAGCCAGACACTTGCCCACCCCGGTGCAGCGGTGCACCGCGGCGCCAAAATCGCCGTCGTCGTGGATGAGTCGAAGCCCCGCGCGAGCCGCCGGCAAACCTGCCGGCCAGCCCGACCCTTGGCCGCGCAAATCCTCATCAAGTGGACTCGGCCGAACGAGTACGCCTGGATTGAGAATGTCGTTCGGATCGAAAATTGCCTTGACCTTTTCAAACAGGTCAATCGCTTCAGGCGAGTACATCAACGGCAACAACTCCGAGCGTGCCCGTCCGTCGCCGTGCTCGCCCGAGAATGAACCGCCAAACTCGGCGGCCAACGTCGCCGCATCGGTCAGGAAGGATCTAAACCCTTGGCGGCCTCCCTGTTCACTCAGCGGGAAGTCGATCCGCACGTGGACGCAGCCGTCACCGAAGTGGCCAAAAGGCACCCCGTGAAGGTCGTGGTGCGCCATAAGTTCTTCGAATCGGCGCAGATAACCGCCGAGCTTTTCCGGCGGAACTGCCGCGTCCTCCCAGCCTGCCAGCGCCGGCCGGTCCCAGACTCGTGCGGCGAGCCCGGCGCCCTCCTCACGGATCCGCCAGAGTACGGCCTGCTCGGCCATCGAGGTGACGTGTCGGTGACCTCGCGCGCCTGCCGCGCGCACTATTTGATCTGCGATGCTTTGCAACTCGGCTGCGCTGTCCCCCGCGATCTCTACGTAGAGGAAGCCATCACCTGGCGGCAGATCTGGCACCGAGGAGACCCCATTGGCTCGACGATAGGCATCGACAATTCGACTGCCCAGCCCCTCGCAAGCGATCGGGCTGAAAGGCAAAATCACCGGCACATGATCGGCCGCCTCGGCCATCGTGGGGTAAGAAAGCAGCACCAAATGTCGAATGGGCGCGTCGCGCACGAGATCGACCGTGGCACCCAACATGACCGCTAGCGTTCCCTCGGTGCCGGCCATGAACGAGCCGACGTCGAACCCTCTTTCGGGAAGCAAGTGTTCGAGGCTGTAGCCAGAAACCTGGCGGCCAAAGCGGCCGAACTCGGTCCTGATGGTTGCCAGATTCTCGTTTGTTAGCCCCTGGAGTCGGCCGAGAAGCGCGGACTCGACGGTTACATCCCGACCCACCTGAATCCGCTCCCCCGAGGCCGTTAGCAGGTCGAGTGCAGCGATATTGTCGGCGCTGCGACCGTAGCCGAGCGCCCGGTTGCCACAAGCGTTGTTGCCAATCATCCCGCCGACCGTGCAGCGCGTGTGGGTCGATGGATCCGGCCCGTATCGCAGACCGAACGGTTTCGCGGCGCGCTGCAAAACAGCATGAACGACACCCGGCTGAACTTCGGCGGTGGCGGTGGCCTCGTCGACGGCGAGAACATGGTTCAGATATTTGGAAAAATCCATGATGATGCCGGTGCCAATCGCGTTACCGGCAATCGAGGTTCCCGCACCGCGCGAAGTCAGCGGAGTCGAAGTTGCGTTGGCGACCTCTACGACCGCGTGGACTTCGGCTAAGTCTCGCGGGCGCACGACCACGGTAGGTTCGACCCGGTAGAGCGAAGCGTCTGAGCTGTAAAGCGCTCGGGTCAGGCTCGAATCGTCAACATCATGGACGCCCGCAGATCTGAGTTCAGAAACTACTTCTCGCGCCACGGCCACGAGTTGCATGCTACTTGAACTGGTAAATCTAAAAGCCGTGCGCCTACCTGCGGCCGCTCGACTTCACCACAGTTCGACCGAGTCGGCCAAAATGGCTAGGACGTCCTGTTCAGTTACCTCCTTGGGCGCGGTGGACAACAAGCGCTGCTGCTTCATCGTGCCTTCGGCCAGCCGGTCGAGGTCGGACGACCCAAAACCCAATTCAGCCAATCCTGATGGCACCCCCACGCGCTGCATCAGCGATGTCAGCACGCTCGGCAGGAAGTCGGCCGGATCCGCCGTCATCGGCGCCGTCGGATCGAGCAACCGCGCAGCTTCCAGGTGACGTTCGGGCGCAGCCGAAAACGTGAATCTGAATGCGGCTGGTGCAGTCATCGAAACGGCCATACCGTGCGGGACCAGCCCGTGGTCGATCGTGCCGTCCGGCTCGGGATAGTCGGCCGGCTGAAAGTCGCCGACCTGACCGGCGATCGGGTAGGCGTTGGCGTGCGGGATGTGCACACCCGCGTTACCGAAGCCGAGCCCGGCGAAAGTAGCCGCTAGCGCCATCTGCTCGCGCGCTGCTTTATCCCCACCATCTCGAACGGCCGCCACGAACGAAGTACTCATCAGTGACATTGCCCGCTGAGACCACAAGTCCGAGATCGGATTCGACCCGCAATACGGAACCCGCTGGTTTGGCTGCTTTGCCTCGTAGGACGTATACGACCGGGCGGTATAGCTCTCCAACGCGTGACAGAGCACGTCCAAGCCAGCCGCAGCGGTGACACCGGCCGGCTGGGTGTAGGTAAGTTCTGGGTCAACTACTGCATAGGTCGGCCGAAGCGCGGCATGAGAAATACCGGTCTTGATGTTCTGTGCAACGACATCGAGCACACAAATGGTCGTGCTCTCACTGCCAGTGCCGGTTGTCGTTGGCACAGCGATCAACGGCAGCAACGGCCGCAACGGCGCTTTTGCCCGACCGACCGGCGCGTTGATGAAGTCCATTAGTTCGCCGTCATTGGTGACCAGCAGGTTCACCGCCTTGGCGGTGTCGATGCTGCTGCCGCCGCCGAACGCAATGATCACGTCGAAGGGTCCGCTGCTCCTAGCGAAATCGACTGCTGCGTTCAGGCTGCCGTCGGTGGGCTCGACGCGAGTGTCAGCGAAAACGACTACCACGACACCAGTCGCGCGAACCTGTTCAGCAAGTTCGTCTGGCGCGCCGGTAGCCGCGACCCCAGCATCAGTGACGATCAAGACGCGCTTCGGTGCGAAGCGGGCAAGGTCGGCGGCGATCTCGTGTCTGGCACCTGGGCCGAACTTCAGCGCCGGTGCGCCATAGGTAAAGATCGCGTCTGGGTCATTCGGAGCAAACATAAATGAACCATACGGGTCCACCGGCTACTCTTGAGTATCCACAAACTTTGCAAGGGGATACATGCGTCGTCTTACGATCGCTTCGGTCGCATTACTAGTGGTCTGTGCGCTCGGGGCGTGCACACCCAATAAGCAGTCGCCCAGTCCAGATTCGACGACCGACCCGGCTCCCATCAACGCTCACGAAGCTGGCCCGGCCAGTCCGATCGGGTTTGGCGTGAGCGTCCCCGAAGGCGCAGTTCAACTCGGACCGCTTGTTCGTTTCCGCAGCCCTGAGCTGGTTGCTGCTTACCTGCCAGAACTACAAGCAGTCCAAGCAGAATTGGCCGCCGAGGAACTGAAGAAGTCCGCCGACACTCCCAGCACTGCGACCCCATCATCGCCAACAACTCCCACCCCGAGCAACCGGCCAGAGCGCGACACCTTTGCCGACCTAGAGTCCATGCCCCGGCCCGATACCTTCGTTTCGGTGATGCGGATCGACAAGTCGCCAACCAAAACTGTCCGCAAGATGCTCGCCCAGATCGCCGTGCTACTTCCTGGCTCTGAAATCGTCACCGACGACTTGAGTAAGTACTGCCAGGCCGAGAACCGCCGGGTCGTCAATTGCGCCCTAAACGTGACCGGAAAGAGCCCCAGCGGCCGAGACCTGAATGTCCAACTCAATGTCGACCCCGGAGATGTCCGCACCCGAACCGGCTCCACGGGCTCACTAGAAAGCCCCGTGATGACCGTGGCGATTGCCTATGTTGGCGACCCGCGCGAAGGACAGAAGGACCGGACCCCAGAACGTCTCGAGAACCCGGTGGACATCGACTCAACCGCCGAGGCCACCGGCTGGATCTGGCCGAAGATGGACGAGGACGCACCTGCTACTGAACCGGTAATCGACGGCTACACCCCACCGTCCAGTTCAACTGTTTTACTCTCGGCCAATCGTCCCGAATTTGCCACAATGACCACCCTGCGAGCCACGATCGCCAGTGAAATCGCCACCAGTTTTATTGGCGACCGGGTGCCGTCCGCGAACATTTCGCGAGATGTTGTCGCAGACCTCAACGAAGTGATTTCGACTTCATGGGGCACCGACCGACGAGGCCGACAAATCCGGACGGTCCACACTTTGTCTGCCCGCGGAAACTATCTCACCCTGTTCGTTTCAGCAGCCAAGAGTTGACCGCGTTACCACTGCGCCCGGCGGTAGAGTCAAACCGTGAGTCGCCTTGAGCCGCCGCTGACCTCTGCGGCCGCACCCAGAGAGCGTGTCGCCTATTTGGACAACGCGCGCTACTGGGTGATGCTGCTCGTGGTCATCGGCCACTCACTTACCGAATTAGTCGTGATGGATTCGGCGCGCGGAATCTACACGTGGATCTACCTGTTCCATATGCCTTTCTTCGTGTTGATCTCCGGCTACACAGCACGCAACTTCGTTGGAAACTCGCGGCAGATTCGGCGGCTCGTTTCAACGCTGATCGTGCCCTACCTGATCGTGGAAACAAGTTTGCAGTTGATAACGCGGCACTATGACGGTGAACCTGTTCACCTCATGCTGCTGTCGCCCCAATGGCTCGGTTGGTTCTTGGCCGCCTTGTTGATTTGGCGGTTGAGTACACCAATCTGGCGCAACTTGAAGTACCCAATAACGGTCTCGATCTTGGTTTCTCTAACAGCCGGACTAATCGAGATTCCAAACGTGCTGGCGCTGCCGAAAGTGCTTGGCCTGCTTCCCTTCTACGTGATTGGCATGCACTTCAGCCTCGACAAATTCAGGCGCCTTGGCACCACGAGAATCCAAGTACCTGCGGCCCTGTTGCTTGTGGGGACGTTCATTGCCTGCCAGTTTTGGGCCGCTGATTGGGCTGAACGCTGGCCACGAAACTGGCTGCTTTGGAAGTCTCGTTATGACGAGCTTGGCGTCGGCTGGTCCGAAGGTCTACTTATTCGATCGGCTCTGCTGCTGATCGCTTTTGTGCTGACGCTAGCTGCTTTGTCGTTGATCCCTCGAGCTAAGTCGTGGACGACAGCTCTTGGTGGTAGAACCTTCTACTGCTACTTGCTCCACGGATACGTGATCATTTTCCTTGATCGACAATTTGGCTTGTGGGAGAAGCTCGAACCCTACGGCGCGGTGGCAGTGGCAGGCTGTGTGGTGTCAGCGATTGTGTTGGCGAACCTGCTCATGACCAAACCAGTCGCTACGCTGTTCCGGCCGGTGTTCGAGCCAGAACTGAACTGGTTGTTCCGAAACCCCAAGTCATCTCCGACAAATAAGTAAGCCCGGCCAGCTTTCGCTGACCGGGCCCACTTATTGCTAACTCAGTTGTCGAAACTGAAGTCGAAATCGTCCAACGCAACTGGTCCGGCTTCGGAAGCGCCGAACTGGTAGTCGAAACTGTCGTAGCCGGTGACCGCATTTGCGGCCAATCGTGCTTCTTCAGTCGGCTCGACCCGGATGTTGCGGTACCGCTCCAGGCCGGTGCCGGCCGGGATCAGCTTGCCGATGATGATGTTCTCCTTCAGACCACGCAGCGAGTCCGACTTGCCTTGGATCGCAGCTTCGGTCAGGACACGAGTTGTCTCCTGGAAGGAAGCGGCCGACAGCCACGACTCGACGGCCAGCGAGGCCTTCGTGATGCCCATCAGGACCGGGCGGCCTGAGGCGGGGGTGCCGCCTTCGGCAACCACGCGACGGTTCTCTTCTTCGAAGACCGCACGATCAGCCAAGTCGCCCGGGATCAGGTTCGCGTCGCCCTGCTCGATGACGGTGACCCGTCGCAGCATCTGTCGAACGATGATCTCGATGTGCTTGTCGTGGATTGCCACGCCCTGGCTTCGGTAGACCTCTTGGACCTCGTCCACGAGGTGTTCCTGCGCCTTGCGCACACCCAAGATTCGCAGAACTTCCTGCGGGTTGGGGGTACCGTGCGTGAGCTGCTGGCCAACCTCGACCGTGTCACCATCGCGAACCAACAAGCGCGAACGCTTGGTGACCGGGTACTCGATCGGCTCCGAACCGTCGTCGGGGGTGACGACGAGCTTGCGACCCTTGTCGGTGTCGTCGATCGTGAGCCGACCTGCGGCCTCGGTGATCGGCGCCAGACCCTTGGGGTTACGAGCTTCGAAAAGCTCCACAACACGCGGAAGACCGTGGGTGATGTCGTCACCGGCCACACCACCGGTGTGGAAGGTACGCATGGTCAGCTGAGTACCGGGCTCACCAATCGACTGCGCCGCGATCGTACCGACCGCCTCACCAATGTCGACAAGCTTGCCGGTGGCCAGCGAACGGCCATAGCACTTAGCGCAGGTCCCGGTCTTAGCATCGCAGGTCAGCACCGTGCGCACCTTGATCGACTCAACTCCGGCTTCAATCAACTGGTTGATCTCAACGTCGCCAAGATCCTCACCGGCTGCAATGAGCACTTCACCGGTTACCGGGTGAGCAATATCGACTGCGGCGTTACGGGCATAAGCCGAGGTCTCAACGTTCTCGGCCTCGACCCAACTGCCGTCTTCGAGGCGAGTTGCGATGGTCTTGGGCAAACCGCGCTCGGTGCCACAATCTTCCTCGCGGATGATTACGTCCTGGCTGACGTCGACGAGACGACGAGTCAGGTAGCCCGAGTCAGCGGTACGAAGCGCGGTATCGGCCAAGCCCTTACGCGCACCGTGCGTCGCGATGAAGTACTCGACGACCGAGAGGCCTTCGCGGTAGTTCGCCTTGATCGGGCGAGGAATGATCTCACCCTTCGGGTTTGCCACCAGGCCACGCATCGCGGCAATCTGACGCAGCTGCATCATGTTGCCTCGGGCACCAGAGTTGACCATCATCCAGATCGGGTTATCGCCGCTGGCCTTGAACATGACCTCCATCGAAGCCGAAACTTCGTTGGTGGCCTGCGTCCAGATCTCAATAAGTTCTTGACGACGCTCGTCCTCAGTGATCAAACCGCGGTCGAATTGCTTTTGAACCTTGGCGGCCTGATCTTCGTACTTCTCGAGGATCTGTGGCTTCTCAGCAGGGCTAACAACATCGTCGATCGAGATCGTCACACCTGAGCGGGTCGCCCAGTGGAAACCGGTCTCCTTGAGGTTGTCCAGGGCGCTAGCTACGTCGACCTTGCTGTAACGCTCGGCAAGGTCGTTGACGATTACACCCAGTTCCTTCTTGCCAACCTGGAAGTTGACGAACGGGTAGTCAGCCGGCAGCGCCTCATTGAAGATCGCACGACCCAAGGTGGTTTCACGCGTCTTAACGATTCCGTCTTCGGCCGGGATACGGATCTTTACCTTGCTCTGCAGGGTGATCTCACCGCGCTCGAAAGCCATCGTGGCTTCGGCAGTCGAGCTGAATGCTCGGCCTTCGCCTTGGTGACCGTCACGATCCAGCGTCAGGAAGTACAGACCGATGATCATGTCCTGGGTAGGCATGGTGACCGGACGACCGTCGGACGGCTTGAGGATGTTGTTCGTCGAAAGCATCAAGATGCGAGCCTCGGCCTGCGCCTCAGCCGACAACGGCAAGTGGACTGCCATCTGGTCACCATCGAAGTCGGCGTTGAAGGCCGAGCAGACGAGCGGGTGAATCTGGATGGCCTTGCCCTCAATGAGCTGCGGCTCGAACGCCTGAATACCAAGGCGGTGCAGCGTGGGCGCACGGTTCAACAGCACCGGGTGCTCAGTGATGACCTCTTCAAGGACATCCCAAACGACCGGGCGTGCCCGCTCGACCATGCGCTTTGCGCTCTTGATGTTCTGCGCGTGGTTGAGGTCAACCAGACGCTTCATTACGAACGGCTTGAATAGTTCCAGGGCCATCTGCTTTGGCAGACCACACTGGTGCAACTTGAGCTGCGGACCAACAACGATGACCGAACGACCCGAGTAGTCAACTCGTTTACCGAGCAAGTTCTGACGGAAACGTCCCTGCTTGCCCTTGAGCATGTCGGAGATCGATTTCAGCGGACGGTTGCCAGGACCGGTGACCGGGCGACCGCGCCGACCGTTGTCGAACAGCGAGTCGACTGCTTCTTGGAGCATCCGCTTTTCGTTGTTGACGATGATCTCGGGCGCACCCAAGTCCAACAGTCGCTTGAGGCGGTTGTTGCGGTTGATCACGCGACGGTAAAGATCGTTCAAGTCGCTGGTGGCGAAGCGGCCACCATCGAGTTGGACCATCGGTCGCAATTCCGGCGGGATAACCGGAACCGTATCCAGCACCATGCCGGCTGGATCGTTCTGGCTACCGAGGAAGGCCGAAACGACCTTCAGCCGCTTGAGCGCGCGCGTCTTGCGCTGACCCTTGCCGGTGGCGATGATCTCTTGGAGCAGCACAGTTTCGGCTTCGAGATCGAAGTCTTGCAAGCGCTTCTGGATCGCGGCCGCGCCCATGTAGCCCTCGAAGTAGTCGCCGAAGCGGTAGGTCATTTCGCGGTAAAGCAGTTCATCGCCTTCAAGGTCTTGGACCTTGAGGTTCTTGAACCGATCCCAGACCTGCTCGATCCGGGCGATTTCGCGATCGTGGCGATCGCGGATCTGACCCATTTCGCGCTCGGCAGCGTCGCGAACCTTGCGCATTTCGGCCGCCTTGGCCGATTCGGCCTCGAGCTTGGCGACGTCCTCTTCGTGCTTGAGCGCACGAGCGTTGATCGCGTCGTTCTTGCGGTTCTCGATCAAGTCGATTTCCTGGCGGATCTTCGACTCGTGGCTGTCGAGGTCGCGGTGACGCGCTTCCTCATCAACCTTGGTGATCATGTACGCAGCGAAGTAAATGACCTTTTCGAGGTCCTTCGGCGCCAAGTCCAAGAGGTAGCCCAACCGGCTAGGCACGCCTTTGAAGTACCAGATGTGGGTGACCGGGGCAGCGAGTTCAATGTGACCCATCCGCTCACGGCGGACCTTGCTGCGGGTTACCTCAACGCCGCAGCGCTCACAAATGATGCCCTTGAAGCGCACTCGCTTGTACTTGCCGCAGTAGCATTCCCAGTCCCGGGTCGGACCGAAGATCTTTTCGCAGAAAAGACCGTCGCGCTCGGGCTTGAGGGTGCGGTAGTTGATCGTTTCTGGCTTCTTGACTTCACCGAACGACCAGTCGCGGATGTTGTCAGCGGTCGCCAGACCGATTTTGATTTGGTCGAAGAAGTTGACGTCTAGCACGTTGTCTTCGTTCCCTTTCGAAATTCTGTGGATGCTCAGTATCGGGGCGGTGCTCAGAGTTCGTCGACTGACGACGGCTCGCGGCGGGACAGGTCGATACCGAGCTCCTCGGCGGCACGGAAGAACTCATCTTCTGAGTCCTTGAACTCGACGGCAGAACCGTCGGCCGAGAGCACTTCGACGTTGAGACACAGTGACTGCATCTCCTTGACGAGAACCTTGAAAGACTCGGGGATTCCCGGCTCGGGAACGTTCTCGCCCTTGACGATGGCTTCATAGACCTTGACGCGGCCCACGATGTCATCTGACTTGATCGTCAACAATTCCTGCAACGCGTATGCCGCGCCGTACGCCTCGAGAGCCCAAACTTCCATCTCACCGAAGCGCTGGCCACCGAACTGGGCCTTACCGCCAAGCGGCTGCTGGGTGATCATCGAGTACGGACCGGTCGAACGAGCGTGGATCTTGTCGTCGACCAAGTGGTGCAACTTGAGCAGGTACATGTAACCGACGCTGATCGGATCGGGGAACTTCTCGCCGGTACGTCCGTCGAAAAGCACCGCCTTACCGTCAGGTCCGACCATCTGGTCGCCATCGCGGTTCGGTCGAGTCGAACTCAGCAGCCCGGTGATCTCGTCTTCACGAGCACCGTCGAATACCGGAGTTGCGATGTTGGTGTTCGGTGCGGCTTCGTCGGCGCCAATGGAGCGCAGGCGGTCTGCCCACTCTTCCTTGACGTTGGCCGGAACTTCCCAGCCGGATTTGGCAATCCAGCCCAAGTGAGTTTCCAAAACCTGACCGACGTTCATGCGACCTGGCACACCAAGCGGGTTCAAGACGATGTCAACGGCAGTTCCGTCGGCGAGGAACGGCATATCCTCGACCGGCAGAATCTTCGCGATGACGCCCTTGTTTCCGTGACGGCCAGCGAGCTTGTCGCCGTGGCTGATCTTGCGCTTCTGAGCGACATAGACCCGAACCAGCTGGTTTACGCCAGGGCTGAGTTCGTCACCCTCGGCCGAGTCGAAGACTCGAACGCCGATGACCGTGCCGGACTCACCGTGCGGAACCTTGAGGCTGGTGTCGCGAACTTCACGAGCCTTCTCGCCGAAGATGGCGCGCAACAGGCGCTCTTCGGGAGTCAGTTCGGTCTCGCCCTTCGGCGTGACCTTGCCGACCAAGATGTCACCGTTGGATACCTCGGCACCGATGCGGATGATGCCGCGCTCGTCAAGGTTGGCGAGCATTTCTTCGCTGACGTTGGGAACGTCGCGCGTGATCTCCTCAGGCCCCAACTTGGTGTCGCGAGCATCAACCTCATGCTCCTCGATGTGAATCGAGGTCAACATGTCGTCTTGGACAACACGCTGCGAAAGGATGATCGCGTCCTCGTAGTTGTGACCTTGCCAAGGCATGAAGGCAACCATCAAGTTGGTGCCAAGAGCCATTTCGGCTTCGTCAGTACACGGACCATCAGCCAACGGGCTGCCAACTTCGACCCGGTCGCCGGCGCGAACCAGCGGACGCTGGTTGGTGCAGGTGCCCTGGTTCGAGCGCCGGAACTTCGCCAGACGGTAGGTCGTGTAGGTGCCCTCGTCTTCCATGATCTCGATAGAGTCGGCCGAGACTTCCTTGACGACGCCGGCCTTCTTGGCGACGCTGACGTCACCGGCGTCAACTGCGGCACGGTATTCCATGCCGGTGCCGACCAATGGCGCGTCGTTGCGGATCAATGGCACGGCTTGGCGCTGCATGTTCGAGCCCATCAAGGCGCGGTTCGCGTCGTCGTGCTCCAAGAACGGAATCAGGGCGGTAGCCACCGACACCATCTGGCGCGGCGAAACGTCCATGTAGTCGACTTCGCTCGCAGGCCGAAGTTCGGCCTCACCACCGCGCTGGCGAACCAGCACGTTGTCTTCAGCGAACGTTCCATCCTCGTTGAGGATCGAGTTTGCTTGCGCCACGATGAAGCGGTCTTCATCGGTTGCGGTCAGGTAGTCGATCTGCTCGGTGACCGTGCCATCGACGACCTTGCGGTACGGCGTCTCGACGAAACCGAACGGGTTGATCCGGCCATACGAAGCAAGCGACCCGATTAGACCAATGTTCGGACCTTCAGGCGTCTCAATCGGGCACATACGGCCGTAGTGGGACGGGTGAACGTCACGAACTTCATAGCCAGCACGCTCACGCGAAAGACCGCCAGGTCCAAGCGCCGACAAACGACGCTTGTGGGTCAATCCGGCAAGCGGGTTGTTCTGGTCCATGAACTGCGACAGCTGGCTCGTTCCGAAGAACTCCTTGAGCGCCGCAGTAATCGGCCGGATGTTGATCAGGGTCTGCGGCGTGATCGCTTCGACGTCCTGCGTGGTCATCCGTTCGCGGACTACCCGCTCCATCCGAGCCAAGCCCGTGCGGAGTTGGTTCTGGATAAGTTCGCCGACCGTGCGCATGCGACGATTACCGAAGTGGTCGATGTCGTCAGCCTCAACCGGAACCGTGCCAGCGGCAGTTTCCAGTTCAGTCTCATCGGCGTGCAGAGCAACTACATAACGGATCGTCGACTCAATGTCGTTGATCGTCAGCGTCTGCTGATCGAACGCCTCGGCCGAACCGATCTTCTTGTTGATCTTGTGACGACCAACTTTGGCGGTGTCATAACGCTTCGGGTTGAAGTAGTAGTTCTCCAACAGCGTCTGGGCGGCCTCAACACTCGGCGGTTCGCCCGGACGAAGCTTGCGATAGATGTCTAGCAGCGAACGCTTCTGCAGTTCGGCGGCGACCGCTTCGTTCGTGACGGCCTCGCCACGCGCCTTCTTTTCGAGGTCTTCGCGAACCGCATCGGTGCGGACCGAGTCCTTCTCCAGCGTTGCCAGAACGGACTCATACTGGCCGAACTTCTCCAAGATGTCGGCCTCGGAATACCCGAGAGCCTTGAGCAGCATGGTTACCGACTGCTTGCGCTTGCGGTCAAGACGAACGCCAACGAAATCACGCTTGTCGATCTCGAACTCGAGCCAGGCACCACGCGACGGGATTACCCGGGCGGTAAAGATGTCCTTGTCGGAGGTCTTGTCCTGCGCGCGCTCAAAGTAGACGCCGGGCGAACGGACCAACTGCGACACGACGACACGCTCGGTGCCGTTGATGATGAAGGTGCCCTTGTCCGTCATAAGCGGGAAGTCGCCCATGAAGACGGTCTGGGACTTGATCTCGCCAGTCTCATTGTTCATGAACTCGGCGGTGACATAGAGCGGGGCCGCGTAGGTCACATCGCGGTCCTTGCAGTCCTCGACCGAGTACTTGGCCGGCTCAAACCGGTGATCGCGGAAGGAGAGACTCATCGTTTCGGAGAAGTCCTCAATCGGACTGATCTCCTCGAGGATCTCCTCTAGGCCCGACTTCGTCGAGACGTCCGAGCGGCCAGCGGCCAAATCGGCGTCTACCCGAGCGCGCCATGCATCATTGCCAACCAGCCATTCGAAGCTGCTGGTCTGCAATGAGAGGAGTTCGGGAACCTCAAGAGGTTCAGAGATTTTCGCGAAAGAGATACGCGAAGTGTTGTTCGTGGTTGCGGCTGAACGCGAGGCGGCCAAGAGAAGTCCTTCCGAAGGAACTCGCATGCGATGAACGTGGCGGTTCTGTACTATGCAGTTGTCACGGCTAGGCCGTGAGCGCACACATCGGGAACCCGGTCAAATCCGATCCGCTAAGGATTAGTCCGACCAAGGGCATGACAAAGTGGGCGCGAAGATTCATACTAACCCAACCGACACACCGAATTCAACCCCGGGTCTTGACATTCGCTGTTTGATCAGGGACGATTCTTCGTTTCTTCCTGCGATAAGCGCAGTTTGCAAGCAAAAATAGCCAACAAGCATCCCTGGCTCACGCCACGAGACGAGCCGGAGACGACAAAGCGCCCGCTCCCCGAAGGGAACGAGCGCTTTGTGCTGGATTCAGCCGAGTGTCACTTAAGGGTGACGGTGGCGCCGGCAGCCTCGAGGGCTTCCTTCGCCTTGTCAGCGGCGTCCTTGGCAACCTTCTCCAAGACCGGCTTCGGAGCGCCTTCAACGAGCTCCTTGGCTTCCTTCAGGCCCAGGCTCGTGAGTCCACGGACCTCCTTGATGACCTGGATCTTCTTGTCGCCGGCTGCTTCGAGGATGACATCGAACTCATCCTGGTCCGCGCCAGCTGCTTCGCCGCCGGCAGCGGCCGGTGCGCCAGCTGCGGCAACGGCAACCGGGGCAGCAGCGGTGACTTCGAAGGTGTCTTCGAAGAGCTTGACGAACTCGCTGAGTTCGATCAGGGTCATTTCCTTGAATGCATCCAGCAAATCTTCGGTGCTGAGCTTCGCCATTGGTGGCGTCCTTTCTGATGTGAGACCCCGAGGGGGTCCCGATGGGAATCGGGCGGTTCAGCCCTCGGTGTTTTCGTCGGTCTCGACGCTTTCGGGCGCCGAGTCGGTCTCGACGCTTTCTGGTGCCGCTTCGGCCGCGGGGGCCTCGACGGCGGGTGCCTCTTCGTCGGCCGCTGGTGCAGGTGCTCCTGCAGCCAAGACCGTCGGGTCGGCTTCGGCCTTCGCCTGCAACGCCGCAATGGTGCGTACTGCCTGCGATAGCGGAGCGTTGAACAGCCCCGCAGCCTTGGAAAGGTTGGCCTTCAGGCCGCCAGCGAGCTTGGCGAGGAGAACCTCGCGCGACTCGAGGTCGGCCAACTTCTTGATCTCGTCGGCACTGATCTGCTTCCCATCGAGGAAGCCGCCCTTGACGACGAGATTCGGGTTCGCCTTCGCGAAGTCACGCAGGCCCTTTGCTGCCTCAACCACATCGCCGTTGATAAAAGCGATAGCAGTAGGACCGGTGAGCAACGAATCGTCGAGCTCAATTCCGGCGTCCTTGGCGGCAATCTTGGTCAGCGTGTTCTTGGCGACGGCATAGCTCGCGGCTTCGCCAAGCGAGCGCCGCAATTCCTGCAGCTGCTTGACGTTGAGGCCGCGGTACTCGGTGAGCACTGCGCCGTTGGACTCGCGGAACGCACCCGCAAGTTCGGCGACAGCGGCTGCCTTATCCGGGCGTACCATGGGTCTCCTTCACTGGTTCAAGCGAAGACTGGAGTACCCAAAAGAAAACGTCCCGTGCGCAAGCACAGGACGCGGGTTGATCGATTTGACTCGACCAGTTCGGAACTGAACCTGCGCGGGCCGCCCTCTTGGGCGCTTTGGGAATCTCTTTCGAGAAACCACCAGCGGTCTTCGGCTCAGCCAGTCTAGGCGACCCGGTTCGGTTTCACCAAACCGGGCCGACCTAGCGGAAAAATTCAGCTGCCGAAACTGCTCATTAGCGAACTAGCATCAGTGATTTGATCCTTGCTGGGGGCCTTGACGTCAACCGGCTCGCCCCAATTGCTCCAGTCGATCGTGGTGTCGGATTTGGCGACGGTCATCGTCATCCGACGCATCAAGTCGTCAGGGCCGACATAGATCACGTATTCGAGTTCCTTCGGCATCTGCCCGAGTGCCTTCGTTGCCTCATCGCCTTTGCCCTTGAGGACCTTCGAGGTATCGAGCACCATCACGATTCGGGTGGTGTCGACGCCGTCGATCTGTCCGCCGTCCTTGCCCTGGTTGTCGAACTTGACGAGCGCGTCGCGAAATACCTTCAACTGTGCTTCCGGGTCGGCCTGATCGGCGAGGCTGCCGTACTGATCTCGCAGCGGATCCTTCGGGTCGTTCAAATCGATCTTGATGAACTTGTTACCGGTCAACTCACCCATCGACAGGTACATCATGCCGTCAACCATCCGGACTTCCATCTTGCCGGTTCCCATGTCCAATGTGAGTTTGGTTTTGGACTTGGTGACGTCCTCGTCAATGCCGACTACGCCGTTCATCGTCATGTCGCTGCCGCCCGCGGAGGTCGTCATCTTCATCTGGGCCGACTTGGCCTTCAGTTGCGCAGCACTTAGGCGCTCAACAAAGTTCTCCTTGGTCAACGGATCGTCCTTGGCCGGCGCGGCGACAGTTTCCGCGTCCTTTGCCTTAGCTTCCGAGCCGGCGGAGTCCGCCGACCCGCCACAAGCAGATAGGCCTACGAGCATTACGGCGGCGACCAGCGCGACCAAAGACTTTTTCATGCCCGCAGCCTATCGAGCCGACTCAACTATCTCAGCGATACGCCCGAACAAAATGAAACGGCGCCCACCCAGTTGGGTGAGCGCCGTGTCGTCAGACTGAAGCGAACTCAGGCCTCGTCGTCGCTGGCGAAGTTGCGCGTGCGCGTCGGGTCGACCTGGATGCCAGGACCGTTGGTCGTGGAGATCGTCGCCTTCTTGACGTAGCGACCCTTGGAGCTGGACGGCTTGAGACGCAAGATCTCTTCCATCGCAGCACCGTAGTTCTGCGCCAACTGCTCGGCGGAGAACGAAGCCTTGCCGATTACGAAGTGAACGTTGGCGTGACGATCAACGCGGAACTCGATCTTTCCACCCTTGATGTCGTTGACGGCCTTGGTCACGTCGGGGGTGACCGTTCCGGTCTTCGGGTTCGGCATCAGGTTGCGCGGGCCAAGCACGCGACCGAGACGACCGACCTTGCCCATCATGTCTGGCGTGGCGACCACGGCGTCGAAATCGAGCCAGCCGCCGTTCACCTTGTCGACCAACTCGTCGGCGCCGACGAAGTCCGCACCGGCTTCGCGGGCGGCCTCAGCGTTTGCACCAGTGGCGAAGACCAGGACCCGGGCGGTCTTGCCAGTGCCGTTCGGCAGGTTCACGGTGCCACGGACCATCTGGTCCGCCTTACGCGGATCGACACCCAGACGCACTACGGCGTCAACGGTCGAGTCGTACTTCTTCGAACCCGACTCCTTGGCCAGCGTGGTGGCCTGGAGCGGGGAGTAAAGCGCATTCGAATCGATCTTTTCGGCAACTGCGCGGTAAGCCTTGCTGTGCTGTGACATAACTGGTTTCTCTTTTCTTTGCTACCAGGTTGTGGTTGCGGGCCCAGCTGGCCCTCCCACGAAATGGATTAGTTTCAGTCGACCGTGACGCCCATGGAGCGGGCGGTGCCTTCGACGATCTTCATGGCGCCGTCGATGTCGTTGGCGTTGAGGTCAGGCATCTTGGTCGTGGCGATCTCGCGGACTTGGTCCTTGGTGATCTTGCCGACCTTGTCCGTGTGCGGGACGCCCGAGCCCTTCTGCAGGCCTGCGGCCTTCTTGATCAGTTCGGCCGCCGGCTGCGTCTTCGTGATGAAGGAGAATGTGCGGTCTTCATAGATCGTGATCTCAACGGGGATGACGTTTCCACGCATGGATTCGGTCTGGGCGTTGTACGCCTTGCAGAAATCCATGATGTTGACGCCGTGCGGGCCGAGCGCGGTACCTACTGGCGGTGCCGGGTTGGCCTGTCCGGCCTGCAGCTGCACCTTGACGACAGCCGCAACCTTCTTCTTGGGAGGCATTTCGGGTCCTTGTTTCTACTTGATGGGTATTGCGGTGATCGAACGATCAGACTTTGCTGATCTGATCGAAACTGAGTTCGACCGGGGTTTCACGACCGAAGATCTCAACGAGCGCCTTAACACGCTGGGCGTCGACGTTGATCTCGGTGATCGTGGCGTGCAGCGTTGCGAACGGACCATCGACCACCATGACGGAGTCGCCGGTCGCGAAATCGGTGAACTCGACCTTTGGCGCCGAGCTCTGCTGCTGGGTGGCGGCTTCAGTTGCCTCGGCGGCAACTTCAGCTTCCACTGCCGGGGCGAGCATCTTTTCCACCTCGGCCAAACTCAGGGGTACCGGCTGGTGGGCGTTGCCCACAAATCCGGTGACCGACGGGGTGTGGCGCACTACGCCCCACGAATCATCAGTCAGATCCATTCGCACGAGCACGTAGCCCGGCAGAACGGTGCGACGGACCAGTTTGCGCTGGCCGTTCTTGATCTCGGCGACCTCTTCGGTCGGCACGACGATCTCGTGAATGTAGTCCTCGGCGTTAAGCGCGACCTTGCGGTTCTCTAGGTTTTGCTGGACGCGCTTTTCCATGCCTGCGTACGTGTGGATTACGTACCAGTCACCTGGCTGGCTCCAGAGACGATCGCGAAATTCCTTGAGCAGATCGATCTCTTCGTCATCAGTGGCCTGCGCATCGTCCTCGACGGCAGCGTCTTCAGTCGCAGCGTCCTCGGCAACTGCCTCAGCGGCGGCGGTCTCATCGCCAGCAGCCTCGACAGCAGTCTCTTCGGCAGGGTCGACGGTCTCGTCGAATTCGGAGGTCACGGGGTTCAGTCCTTGTTTTTTCAGGAGAAGATTTCGAAGATGGCTTTACCGAGCAAGTAGTCCAGGCCGGCCACAAACGTCATCATGATGAGCACGAAAACGATCACCACGTAGAAGTAATTGATGACCTGTGGACGCGTCGGCCAAACGACCTTGCGCAGTTCGGCCACCACTTGGCGGTAGAACGTCAGCAAGGACGTGCGCTTGCCGCCAGCGGCGGATAGCTCGTGATTCTCGCTCACGGTGCTCCTTACTTTGTTCGGCTTCGACCCACGGCGTGAATCGAACTCGCAGGGCACGAGGGACTTGAACCCACAACCTTCGGTTTTGGAGACCGATGCGCTACCAATTGCGCCAGTGCCCTTCGCCCGAAATCTGCCATTTTTGTGGCCTTCAAACGGGCATGACGAAACAGGGTAGTTTCGCCGGTTTCGTCAAGTGTACGCGGCTAAGACCAGAACGCGAAACCAGCCACCCAAATTCGCGGTGTCGACAAGCGGCCGCGGCCCGGCTGCAAGTCATGGCACGATGACCAGATGAGGTCACTGGTGACGCTACCCAAAGCCCACCTCCACCTGCATTTCACCGGCTCGATGCGTCATTCGACCCTGCTGGAACTTGCCGAGCGAGACGGGATCGGCCTGCCAAGCGCACTGACGGACCAGTGGCCGCCGCAACTGTCTGCAGTTGATGAGAAGGGTTGGTTCCGGTTCCAGCGCCTCTACGACACCGCTCGTTCGGTGTTACGAACCCCCGATGACATCCGTCGACTGGTTCGCGAAGCGGCCGAAGACGACCTCGCAGATGGCTCAGTTTGGACCGAAATCCAAGTGGACCCATCCGGCTACGGCGGCCTCTTTGGCGGAATCACTGCTTTTACCGAGCTCGTACTTGACGCCGTTGCCCAGGCCACAGCGAGCACCGGGCTACAGATGAGCGTCGTGATCGCCGCGAACCGGATTCGCCACCCGCTAGATGCTCGGGCATTGGCCCGCCTGGCTGCCCAGTACGTCGGCCGAGGAGTTCACGGGTTCGGTCTGTCGAACGATGAGCGGCGAGGCACGACTGCAGAATTCGCGCCCGCATTTGGCATTGCTGAACGGGCCGGCATGCTCTTGGCGCCGCATGCGGGTGAGCTCTGCGGGCCACAGCACGTTCGCGAATGCCTTGAGTCCCTCTCCCCCAACCGGTTAGGACACGGCGTCCGCTCGGCCGAGGATCCGCAACTACTTGAACTGTTGGCCAATAAGCAAATCGCACTTGAAGTCTGTCCGGCCTCGAACGTGTCGCTTGGGGTTTATGCAACGCTCGAAGAAATTCCCGTCCGAGAGCTAACGGCAGCCGGCATTTTGGTGGCCCTGGGTTCTGACGATCCCCTCCTATTCGGCACTCGGCTCGCTGGTCAATATGCACTTCTGCGTGCGGCCCAAGACTTTTCTGATCGCGAACTGGCCGACTTGGCCCGATCGTCAATCTTGGCCAGCCAGGCGCCAGAAAAGCTCAAGCTCGAATCGCTCGCTGGCATCGATCGGTGGCTAACCAGCGGCCGTGGGACCATGAACCCATGACTGAGAACCCTCCTGGCCAGGACCCACCCACGTACCCCGGATCCCAGCCTTCCGAGCTGCCCCCAGGGCAGTACTACCAAGGCCAGCAGCCCTATCAAGGGCAGCCCGCCTATGGCGCGGCACCGACTCCGCCACCAAACCAGCAGTGGGGCGCCCAACTACTCCCGAAGCACCCGAACGCAACTACTGCAATGGTTTTGGGAATCCTCGGCCTAGCCAGCATCGCCTTCTGCGGCGGCTTCCTGCTGATCCTCAGTCCGTTCGCTTGGGCCATCGGCGGCAAGGCAGTGCGCGAGATAGATGCCAACTCGACAATGTACAGCGGCCGCAACGAAGCCAACACTGGCCGGATTTGCGGAATCATCGGCACCATCTTTCTGGTGCTTTTCGTGCTCGTATGGGCCTTCATAATCGGGCTCTTCACACTGGGCCTCACCACCTCAGAGACCAGCAGTTTCACCTCGCTGCTGTCGGCCTGAACCCGGTTAGCGCGATAACTCAAGACCCACAAAGACCGGCTCATTCACCAGTCGGACCGAAAACCGCTTTTCGACCTCGTCTCGCACTTCGCGGGCGAGGTCGATTAGTTCGGTGGCCGTGCCGGCTCCTCGATTGGTCAACGCGAGCGTGTGCTTGGTCGACAGACCGACCCCGCCTCGCTGGTACCCCCTAGCAAACCCGGACTGCTCGATCAGCCAAGCCGCGCTGGTCTTCACTGTGCCGTCGGGCTGCAAAAATTTCGGGGCGGATTCACCCAGCGCTTCGGCGGCCGCTTCAGAAATGATCGGGTTGGTGAAAAACGAGCCTGCACTCCAAGTGTCATGGTCGAGCGAATCAAGGACCATGCCCTTGGCCGCCCGCAGACCCAACACCGCTTGTCGCACCGCGGCCAGTTCGGCCCGCTCCCCTTCGGCAATGCCCAAGATACGCGCCAGTTCGGCGTAGCGAACTGGCGCGCTGAGGCCGGCGGCGAGCGGGAACTGAAACTGAACCGTCAGCACGACGTAACGGCCGGGCTGAGTCTTGAACAGACTCGATCGGTAGCCAAACTCCAGGTCCGCGGCCATCAGCGTGGTCACCCGGTCTTCTTCTCGGTCCCACGCGCGAACTGCGGCAATCGTGTCGCTGACTTGCTGGCCGTAAGCGCCGACGTTCTGGATCGGGGTGGACCCCACGGCCCCGGGGATACCCGAGAGCGCCTCAATCTGCGCCCAATCGCGCGAGATGGCATACGCAACAAAGTCGTCCCAGTTTTCGCCGGCGGCGACCGTGACTAGTGCTCCGCTGCACTCGTCGACCGATTCGGTAATCCCGCCGGTGCGGACCAACACGACGGTTCCGTCGAACCCCTCATCGGCGACCACGAGGTTGCTGCCGCCAGCGACCAGCAGCACCGGCTCACCTGCAAGGTCGGCCGACCGGACCGCTTCGATGAGACCGCCTTCGGTGGTTGCCTCGACTATTTTTTTGGCCGGGCCACCCATCCGCAGCGTGGTCACTTGCGACAAGTTCATGGCCGCGATCCTATCGAGCCAAACTGCCCTAAGACGTCGACAACCCCCCACTCCCAGTCGGGAGAGGGGGGTTGAAGCAACTGAAGATTCAGCGAGTCTCGCGGTGCGCGCGGTGCGTCTTGCAGCGCGGGCAGAACTTGTTGACCTCGAGACGATCGGGATCGTTGCGACGGTTCTTCTTGGTGATGTAGTTGCGCTCTTTGCACTCAGTGCAGGCCAAGGTGATCTTGGGCCGAACGTCGGAACTCTTGCTGGCCACGGTGTGCCTCTTTCGTTGGTGCCCACACTTATGGGCGTTTCAGTCTTGCCGTCTTGGTAGCTGGGGCGGGACTCGAACCCGCGACCCCACGATTATGAGTCGTGTGCTCTAACCACCTGAGCTACCCAGCCACAGAAGTTGCGAGTGACCTCGCTCCTCAGAGCCCCTTTACGGAATCGAACCGTAGACCTTTTCCTTACCATGGAAACGCTCTGCCGACTGAGCTAAAGGGGCAAGCCGACAAGCAAAGATACCGGGTCAGGTGCCAAGATCCCAAATCGGGGTCTCAATGAGCCACTTTTGCCAGCGTCGAAGGCCACTTCGGACCCCCGTAAATGAAGCCCGTGTAGGCCTGAACAAGGTCTGCGCCCGCAGCAATTCGGGCTGTCACATCTGCCGGAGTTGTCACTCCCCCGACTCCGATAAGAACCAGTCGGTCACCGGCACGTTCGCGGATCTGGCGAAGCACCTCGGTCGACCGATCCGCCAAGATCGGGCCCGATAGGCCACCGGCCCCGGCCGCCTCAATTTCGCCGCGACTCGACTTGAGTTCGACCGGTCGGGCAATGGTCGTGTTGGTGGCGCTGATCCCGTCAAGACCCAAAGCCAGGGCCAAGTCCGTGACCGCCTCGATGTCTTCGCCAGCCAGATCAGGAGCGATTTTTACCACTAGCGGAACCCGGCGGCCGTGGTTCGCGTCGGCGATTTCCTTGACGGCGGCCAAGATCGGTTCGAGTGAACTGGTTGCTTGCAAATCGCGCAGCCCAGGCGTGTTTGGGCTTGAAACGTTTACGACGAGGTAGTCGGCAAACGGCGCAAGCAGTCGCGCGCTTTCGGCGTAATCATCGGCCGCCCCCTCAGCCGGAACCACCTTCGTCTTACCGATGTTCACGCCGATTACCGCGCGCGCTCCAGCCTTAGTGTCGCGAAGCCGATGCAGTCGCGCCGCGACCTGGGCCGCGCCGTCGTTGTTGAAGCCCATCCTGTTGATGATTGCGTGATCTTCGGTGAGCCGGAAAAGTCTGGGCCGGTCGTTGCCGGGCTGAGGCCGGGCCGTCACGGTGCCGATCTCGACGTGCCCAAAGCCAAGAGCCTGAAGCCCCAAGACCCCGCGAGCGTTCTTGTCGAACCCGGCGGCAAGTCCGAACCGATGGGGGAACTCGATCCCCATCAGCGTTACTGGCTTGGGGTCAACTCGATACAAAACTTTGCTTATCGCCCGACCCGCACGAATCGAGGCGAAGGCCTTTTCGTGAATCTTCTCCGGATCCATCCGCGAAAAAAATTTGTCGAACAGCGCGTCATAGGCCACGTCCTCCAGCCTAGGTCAGCGACTGCGCACGCCGCCGACAAGGTTCTGGTTCAGTCGGCGCGGACCCACGCGCAGACCCACCACAGGACGCCGTAGGGCGCATCCGCGTGCGGCACAGACACCCGCCACGAGCCAGTTAGGTGCTGACCGAGGTCGCGCAGCGTGTCGATGCCGCTGGCCCAGAGTTCAGTCCCAAGCATTGCGTCCAGCGCCGACAACCGGAGCGGGTCGCCAGAACGCAAGGCCAAGTCAACTGCGTCATCAAAATCGAAAGCCCGATCGTCAAGGTGCCCTGGTGCCTTCTCACTGCGCATGGCACTTCCATTGGCCATCACCAACGCGACCGGCGCCTCGCGAGTGACTCGACCCCCATAGCCAGCGCCAGCAAGCAGTGCCCGACCAACCGCGCCAGCGAACCGGTCGGAGCCCAGAATCGACACTTCTTCGGCGTCGCGAGTCATCGCCGCGACCACGTCCAGTGCCGAGGCGCGCAGGTCCGCCACCGGGTCAATCGAACTGCGATATCTCGGCAGTAGCGCAGGCACCGGCGGAACGACCACGAATTGGCGAATCATGCCAGCCCCCGAATCGCGCGGGTCGGTAGTCGCCGACCGGCGATCGTCTGCGCCATGTCGACCACTTGGCGCGTTTCACCAACCTGATGAACGCGATAGACCCGAGCGCCCGCCATCGCCGAGACTGCCGTCGCAGCCAAGGTACCCAGCAAGCGCTCACCAACCGGCAGGTCCAACGACTCGCCAACAAAATCCTTGTTTGACAACGAGACCAAGACTGGCCAACCAGTGTCTACCAGCTCGCCAAGGCGCCGAGTGAGCTCTAGGGAATGGAAAGTGTTCTTGCCAAAATCATGGGCCGGGTCGATCAAGATCGAATTGCGGTCGACGCCAAGCGCAACCGCTCGTTCAGCTTGAGCAACGGTGGCGGCGATCGCATCGGCGACCACGTCCTCGTACTCGATCCGGTGAGGTCTTGTCCGTGGTTTGACGCCGCCGGTGTGGGTGCAAACGAGCGCGGCGTCAAACTCTGCGGCCACTTCAGCCAACCGAGGGTCAGCACCGCCCCAAGCGTCGTTTAGCAGGTCGGCGCCGGCAGCGCACACTGCTTCGCCAACTTCGGCGCGCCAAGTGTCGACGCTGATCACCAAATCTGGGAAAGCCCCCCGAACTCGTTCGACGAAGCCGACCACTCGACGCATTTCTTCGGCCGCGTCGATCTCGACACCCGGAGCGGCCTTGATCCCGCCGATATCGACGATTTCTGCGCCCTCGGCAATAACCTGCTCTACTCGCTGGAACGCCGCATCCTCGGCCCAAGTAGCCCCTTTGTCGAAGAACGAGTCTGGCGTCCGGTTGACGATCGCCATCATGAGCGTCTGGTCGTCAGCGAACTCGCGCCGACCGAGCTTCAAGGTCATTTGCCTACCCCTTTCGCCGGTGGCCGTTCGGTCAAGTCCACTTCGGTCAGTGTGGCCGCATTAGTCGGGCCACCGGGCAGAAACTGACGAAGTTCGGCGCTGTCGGACTTGCTGCCGCGCCCGGAGCGAGCATCGACTGCAGCCATCAACTGAACCGCCATCGCCGCCAACTGGTGGACGCTCTGATGCGAATGTGCCCGGCGACCCAACTCGACTTGCGCCAGCGCGTCCAAGCCATGGGCAGTGGTCACGTCGATGACCGCGGCAAGATCAACCCCGTAGCCAGCCGGAACCGACAAGGTCTCGTAAATGTCGCGGCGAACCGCCCATTCGCCGGCCAGCGGCTGAATCACGTCAGTCAACTGCGGGAAATGCAACGCTAGGAGGGGCCGGGCCACCAGTTCGGTCACTCGACCGCCGCCATGGCGAACCTCAGTTGCACCTTCGCGAAGCGGCCGCTCGTAGGCAGCCTTGACCAGAGAAACACTGCGATCAGTCAGCAGCGGACCGAGCAGACCAGGCACGAATCCGGTGTGCCAGTCAGTCAGGTCAGCGTCCATGAAAACCAAAATGTCGCCGCTGGTCACGAACTGCGACTTCCACAGCGCCTCGCCCTTGCCAAGCCGACTGCCTAGCTCGGGGCGAATGTCGTCGATGGCGTGCACGGTTGCGCCAGCATCGGTCGCGATCTTGGCGGTGTCGTCGCTCGAGCGACCGTCAATGACCACGATCTCGTCGAGCAGCGAGCCGTGGAACTGGTCGTAAACGCCGGCCACGACTTCGCCGATCGTGGCGGCTTCGTTTCTGGCCGGAATGACCAGACTCACGGTGGTGTCGGCGACAGACTTGGCGGCCAACAATTGCGTGGTGCTCCACCTAGACCGGTGGAAGGTCCGCCGGTCGAACCAAGAGTCTGCCACCCGTTCAACCTACCTGCCGGTCGAGAACTGCTAGTCGTCGATCACTTCTCCGCCGAGCAATCTCTCGATAATGAATTGCGCCAATTCCGGCCGAATCGGCTTTGGCCCAGCGGCAGATTCGTCGTTTTCGTCGGTCGCTGCATCCTCGTGGCACACCCCGGTGCAGTTAGGGCAACCCTCGAACACGGCCGGATACATCGCCTCTAACTGCTCCCAAAATTTTTCTTCAGCCAGCCGCTCGTCATCGCGGTGCCACTCTTCGATCTGGTCCAACTCCAGTGCGTCTGGCACTAAGGCGTAGAACCTCTCCAGTAGTTCTTCGCTACCTGGCTGAGAATCCCCATCTCCGAATGTCCCCATCGCTAAATCGTAGCGTTGCGGCCGGCCTCGGCGCGAACGCAAATGTCGGCAGGCCCCATGGCCAAAAACAAGATCCTCGGCGCCGATTCGGCACCGAGGATCTCTCGCGTGGCAGGTATAGGATTCGAACCTATGTAGGCAATGCCGGCTGATTTACAGTCAGCTCCCTTTGGCCGCTCGGGCAACCTGCCGCGACAGTCTGCAAGGTTACCCCAAACCTGCCGGCCCCCTGAAATCAGCCCCACCTCGGCACGGTGCCTAGTCGCCGATGAAGCCCACCAGCACAGGTCGTAGGGTGTCCTCATGGCTGATTCCTCCTTCGACATCGTCAGCAAGATCGACCGCCAAGAGGCCGACAATGCCCTCAACCAGGCGGCCAAAGAGATCGCGACGCGCTACGACTTCAAGAACACCGGCGCTTCGATCGACTGGAGTGGCGAGTGGGGCATTGAGATCACCGCGAACGCCGAAGAGCGCGCACTCGCTGTCCTCGAAGTGTTCAAGGAAAAGCTGATCAAGCGAAATATCAGCCTCAAGACCCTTGAGACCCAAGATCCACGCCAGTCCGGCAAGGACATCAAGATCAGCGGCTCCTTCGGCGAAGGCATCAGCACCGAGCAGGCGAAGAAGCTCAGCAAGTTGATCCGAGACGAGGGCCCCAAGGGCGTAAAGGTCCAGATCCAAGGCGACGAGCTGCGGGTTTCGGCCAAGAGTCGCGACGCACTTCAAGAAGTGATCGCGCTGGTCAACGGCGCCGACCTGGACTTCGCGGTTCAGTTCACGAACTATCGCTGACTCGGCCCATCATGGCCGCGTCAATCCAGGCGCAAAAAGGCGCTGACTCAAAATCGGGGATTGTCTACGGCGTAGCCGCCTACCTTTGTTGGGGCTTCTTTCCGCTCTATTGGCCGCTGCTTGAGCCGGCCTCACCGTGGGAAATTCTCGCCCACCGAATTGCTTGGACGTTCGTCTTTTGCGTCGGCCTACTGACGATCACCAAAAAGTGGCGTCCCTATTTGCAGATCCTTCGCCAGCGCAACCTAATGGCGCCGTTGGCTTTCGCCTCGGTGGTAATAACCATCAACTGGGGCGGGTTCATCTGGGGAGTCACCAACGGCCACGTAATTGATGCCTCGCTTGGTTACTTCATCAATCCGCTCGTCACAGTTTTGCTTGGCGTGTTCCTGCTCGGGGAGAACCTGCGCAGGCTGCAGTGGGCAGCCGTCGCCCTGGGCGCATTGGCAGTGTTGGTGTTGACGATTGACTGGGCAGCCGCCGTGGATCGCGTTGGTCCTAGCGTTCAGCTTCGCCACGTATGGCTTCCTAAAGAAGAAAGCCAACCTCGGGACGGTAGAAGCATTGTCGGTCGAAACCACGATACTTTTCCCGTTCTCGATTGCCTTTCTCGGCTACCTAGCCTTTGCCGGAACGCTAACGTTCGGGCACGAAAGCACTGCGAACACGCTGCTATTGATCGGCACTGGCGTTGTCACCGCCGTTCCGCTGCTGCTGTTTGGCGCCGCGGCTACTCGACTCTCGCTCACCACCGTGGGCATCTTGCAATACCTAGGTCCGATCCTGCAGTTCATCTTCGGCCTGACGGTCTTCGACGAACAGATGAGCCCGGCCAGATGGTTCGGCTTTTTGATCGTTTGGGCCGCCTTGGTCGTCTTCACCATCGACGCGATCGCCAACCGACGACGAGTCAACCGGATCGCCGAAGAGTGCGCGGCGGAATCTTCCGCGCTCTAGAGACTGGCTTCAGCCGAGTCGGTCGGTGGCGCGGACGCAGAGCTCTTCGAGCGCATCGCGAGCCGACCCCGCCGGCAACTTGACTAGCAGGTCGCGTGCGGCATTAGCCTCGGCGCGAACGTAATCACGCGCCCCGTCCATTGCCGGATGCGCACGCAGAGCCTTAATCGCCCACTGGACTTCTTCCTCGTTGGTGATCGGCCCGGAAAGCAATTCGACCAGACGGTCATCGTCACCGGTACGGTGCCGCTGAACCAGCAACGTCGGCAACGTTGGGACGCCTTCACGAAGATCGGTGCCCGGCACCTTGCCCGAATCATCGGAGTCACTAGCGATGTCGATGATGTCGTCTGCCAGCTGGAAGGCCGCACCAATTCGTTCACCGAACTCGATCAGGGTCGCTTCAACATCCGGCCCAGCACCCGACATCATTGCGCCGAACCTTGCCGCGGTGGCGATGAGCGAACCGGTCTTGTCGGCGACCACCGAAAGATAGTGATCGAGCACATCCTCGCCGTCTCGCGGACCGATCGTTTCGCGAATCTGACCGTGCACCAGCCGAGCAAAAGTTTCAGCCTGGACGCGAACGGCATCGGGGCCAAGGTCCGCGACCAAGGACGAGGCGCGGGCGAAGAGGAAGTCGCCGACCAAAATCGCGATCGAGTTGTCCCAGCGAGCGTTCACGCTCGGCGCACCGCGGCGAACTGCGGCCTCGTCCATCACGTCGTCGTGATAGAGCGTCGCCAAGTGGGTGAGTTCAACTACCACTGCCGCCGGGACAACATCGGGAGATTCCGGATCGCCGAACTCGGCGCAGATCATCACCAGCAGCGGCCGAAAGCGCTTGCCGCCGGCTAACAACAGGTGAGCGGCCGCCTCAGCGACGAGCGGTTCTGGGCTGTATGCCCGGGCTGCGAGCATTTCTTCAACCCGCTCAACACCGACTGAGACGCGCTTGTCCAGCGCGGCATCAGCGAACGAACCGACGCTGGACACGGTTCACATCCTTCCGAGCCGATTTGAGTACAAATCGCTAGCGTACGAAGACACCAGCATGCTGGACGAGATCGAGGAACGGCCCCGGCAAGACACCGAGGACGACCGTTGCAATCACAGCCAAGGCAATGACAACGGTAGTCGGCACGCCTGCGACCGCGACGGTCGGCCCATCACCAATCGGTTCGGTGAAGTACATCAACACGATGACTCGAACGTAGAAGTAGGCAGCGATCGCGCTGGTCAAGACACCAATCACGACCAAGAACCAAGCTCCACCGGCCCAAGCAGCCGAGAAGACTCCCCATTTGCCAATGAAACCGGCGGTCAGTGGGATGCCGGCAAACGACAGCATGAACAGTGCGAACGAACCGGCAAGGAACGGCGACGCCTTCCCCAAACCGGCCCACTTCGAAAGGTGGGTGGCCTCGCCAGCCGAATCGCGAACCACTGTTACGACTGCGAAAGCGCCAATAGTGGCGACGCCGTAAGCCAACAGGTAGAACAAGACCGACGAAATCGAGGTGATCTCGTTGCCGTCCTTGGTGCCCAAATAGGCGCCTGACAAGCCAACAATCAAGAAGCCCGCGTGAGCAACCGAGGAGTACGCCAACATCCGTTTTACGTCGGTCTGGCTGATTGCCACGATCGAACCGAGCAACATTGTCACGACGGCGATGATCCACAAGATCGGCCGCCAGTCCCAACTGGATCCACCGAAGGCGACAAACAGCACTCGCATCATCGCCACGAACGCGGCGGCCTTTGTGGCCGCGGCCATGAATGCCGTAACCGGCGTCGGCGCGCCCTGATAGACGTCAGGGGTCCAACTATGGAACGGCACTGCACCGACCTTGAACAACAGGCCGACCAACAACAGGGCAATCGCGGCCAGCAGTAGGGGTGCTTCATCGCCGCGAGCAGACACTGCCTTGTCGATCTCGGTGAGGTTCAGGCTGCCGGAGAATCCGTAGGCCAAAGCCGCGCCGTATAGGAAGAATGCTGAAGCGAATGCACCAAGCAGGAAGTACTTGAGGGCCGCTTCCTGGCTGAGCAGGCGGCGACGCCGAGCCAAACCGCTGAGCACGTATAGCGGCAGCGAGAGCACTTCGAGCGCGACAAACATCGTGATTAGGTCTTGGGATACCGCGAACAGCATCATGCCCGAGAGCGCGAACAGCGCCAGCGGGAAGACTTCGGTGTGTTCCAGTTTTGCCTCTACCGCTTCAGCCTCTTGCGCGGAGCCTGGCGCATCTGCAGCACGCCCGGTGAATGCGCTGAGCCCACCTTCAAGAGTGCGGTCGGCGAACAGCAGGAACGACATGATGCCGAACACCAGCAGCATCATCCAGGTGATGACGCCCGGCCCGTCAACAGCGACAGCACCGACACCTTCGAGACCACCTAGACCATGCCAGCGCTGGTTTTCAACCGCAACCAGATCGGTGTAAAGCCAGACCGTCAACCCGAGAGTAATCGCGGTGCCACCGATTGCCACGACAGCTTGAGTCGTAAACCTCGACGCCTTCGGCACCACGATCTCGACAACGAGCGCGAGCATGGCGAAGCCAAGGATCACAATAAGCGGCATGAGTGCCTTGTAATCGAGCACTGGCGCCAAGATGTCTGGCCGATCAGCGGCGGGCAGCAAAGACCCGGGCGCCAAGGACACAAGCGTGCCGATCATTCGTGGCCTCCCTCGGTCGTCGATGAACTGATGTCAAACAAGGCTCGCTGTGGCGGATCGCCAACCCCGACAGTTTGAACTACCGGGGTCACGGCCGGCTCGATCAAGTCGAGCAGCGGCTGAGGGTAGAAGCCCAAACCGATGATTAGCGCGATCGCCGGGGCGAGCAGACCCACCTCGCGACGGCTCAAATCCGTGAACTTCGCGGTTTCTTCGTTCAACGGCCCGGTCATGGTGCGCTGGTACATCAGCAGGATGTAAACAGCAGCCAGGACGATGCCCAAGGTCGCGACTGCGGCGATCGGTATCGATCGGGTGAACGTGCCGGCCAACACCAAGAACTCAGAGACGAACGGCGCTAAACCAGGCAACGAAAGGCTCGACAGACCGCCAATCAACAGCACGCCACCTAACACCGGGGCGACCTTCTGAACGCCACCGAAGTCGCTGATGCGACCTGAACCGCGCCGATAGATCATCATGCCGGCCACTAGGAACAGAACCGCCGTCGACAGCCCGTGGTTGAACATGTAGAGGACCGAACCGGTCATCGAGACCGTGGTGAAGGCGAAGATGCCCATCACGATGAAACCGAAGTGCGAGACTGAGGTCAACGCGATCAGGCGACGCAAATCGTCTTGGCCGATCGCCAACAGGGCGCCGTAAATGATGCTGATTGCAGCCAACACCAAGACAACTGGACTGGCCCACTCCGAAGCGCCCGGGAAAAGCTCGAGGCACCAGCGGATCATGCCGAACGTGCCGACCTTGTCGATCACGCTGACCATCAGTACTGAGGTGCCCGGGGTGGCCGAGGCGGCAGCATCGGGCAGCCAGGTGTGCAGCGGCCATAGCGGCGCTTTGATCGCAAAGGCGATGAAGAAGCCCAAGAACAACAGCCGTTCCGTCGACTGCGACATGTCCAGACGCATCAAGTCCGAATGCAAGAAGCTCGGTCCGCCCTGCTGCGTCGACAAGACGTAAAGCCCGACGATCGAGGCCAACATCAGCAGTCCGCCGACGAGGTTGTAGATCAAGAACTTGACTGCGGCGTAGCTGCGCTGACCGGTTCCGTGAGCGCCAATCAGGAAGTAGATCGGAATTAGCGTCGCCTCGAACAAGACGTAGAACATGAACACGTCCGTGGCCGAAAAGACGCCGATCGCCAACGCTTCGAGCACCAACATCCACGCGAAATAGGTATTAGTGCGTTCTGGTTCGTGTTCTTTGTCGTGCCAAGAAGCGATCAGGACGATCGGCGTCAGCACCGTCGTCAAGAAGATCATCGTCAGACCGATGCCGTTGACGCCCAGCGCCCAGTGGACACCTAGTGCGCCAATCCATTCGGCATTCTCAGTCAACTGGTAGCCGGCGCTGTCGAGGTCGAACTCACGCAAGGTGAACAGCGACATCACCAGCGTCAGGAGTGAAACCCCGACCGCCACCTGCTTCGCGAGTGCACCATTTGCCGTCCGTGGCAACAGAGCCACCACGAGCGCACCGAGCATCGGTACTGCAATCAGCAAGGAAAGAATCATGCGAGCGTCACCGCCAACAGGGCCAGCAGGACCACGAGAGCACCTCCGAGCACCATGAGTGCATAGGAACGAACAAATCCGGTTTGAGGCTTGCGTAGTTCACCCGACAGTTCGCCGATGCGATCTGCTGTACCGGTGACTAGGCCATCGACCAACTTCGCATCCGCCCAAACCAAAGCTCTGGTCAGGTAGGTGGTCGGTCGGACGACTAGCGCCTCGTTGATCTGGTTGCCGTACATTTCGGCTCGACCAGCGCGGGTGAATACTGAAACCTGATCGTCGGCCGGAGCCTCGGTCGCGATTTCGTTTCCGCGGCCGTAGATGAACCAAGCCAGTGCGACACCGGCAGATACAACCACCAGCACGATCAAAGTAATGGCAAGCATTGGCAGCGGTGGCTCGACGTGTTCGAGGTGGCCGGTGGCCGGCTCAAGCCAGTCCTCGATCCAGTTGCCGAGTGAAATGACACCGGCGAAGGCCGAAAGGGCCGCCAGCACCATCAACGGAATCGTCATGGTTAGACCGGACTCGTGCGGGTGCACGTCCTTTTGCCAACGCTTCTGGCCGAAGAAGGTCATCAGCATCAGTCGAGTCATGTAGAACGCGGTCACACCAGCACCGATGAGTGCGCCAATGCCCACCCAGATGTTCGTTGCCAAGGCGGTCTCGATGATCTTGTCCTTACTGAAGAAGCCCGACGTGCCGGGGAAGCCCAAGATCGCCAAGTAGCCAATTCCGAAGGTGTAGAACGTCACCGGCATCGCAGTTCGAAGCGCACCGTAGTGCCTCATGTCGACGTCGTCATTCATGCCGTGCATCACCGAGCCGGCACCAAGGAACATGTTGGCTTTGAAGAAGCCGTGAGTCAGCAGGTGGAAGATCGCGAACGCGTAACCGGCCGGGCCAAGACCCGCGGCGAGCATCATGTAGCCGATCTGGCTCATCGTCGAACCGGCCAAAACCTTCTTGATGTCATCCTTGGCACAACCGATCCAGGCGCCGACCAACAAGGTGACAAGTCCGACGGCAATCACGAAGTTTCGCGCAGTCGGCGAGGCATCGAAGATGTCGTGCGATCGAACGACCAAGTAGACGCCGGCGGTAACCATCGTCGCGGCGTGGATGAGGGCCGAGACCGGGGTCGGGCCTTCCATCGCGTCCAGCAACCATGCCTGCAGCGGCACCTGCGCAGATTTACCGCACGCACCCAACAGGAGCAGCAAGCCCAGCGCCGTCGCCACGTTGCCCGACACCGAATGAATCTGTTCGTTCACCGCCGCTATTGAAGTTGTGCCGAACCACGCGAACATCGTCATGATCGCCAGCGCCATGCCGAGGTCGCCGACTCGGTTGAGAACGAAGGCTTTCTTTGCCGCGGCCGCTGCCGACGGCTTGTGCTGCCAAAAACCAATCAACAGGTAGGACGCCAAGCCGACGCCCTCCCAGCCGAGGAAGAGCACCAGGTAGTCGCCAGCCAAAACCAGCGTCAACATCGCGGCGATAAAGAGATTCAGATAAGCGAAGAAGCGGCGACGACGCTCATCGTCGGCCATGTAGCCGATCGAGTAGATGTGAATCAGCGTGCCGACCCCGGTGATCAACAGGACGAACAAGCTCGAGAGCGTGTCAAAAGTGAACTGGAAGTCCACCGAGAAAGTGCCGGCTTGAATCCAGGTCCCGAGGTTTGCGGTGACCGAGCGATCAGCAGGATCGCGGCCAGCGAGCTGGATGAACATGATGAGACCGAACACGAACGACGCGGTCGAACATGCGGTGGCAATCAGGTGTCCGAACTTGTCGGACTCCTTGCCCCACATGAGCAACAGCGCGGCGCCCGCCAACGGGATGGCGATTAGCAGCCAAGACTGATCGAGCAACTCGACTCCTAGGCCTTCAGCAGATTCGCTTCGTCGACCGAGGCCGAACGTCGCGTGCGATAGATGGACACAATGATGGCTAGGCCGATAACGACCTCAGCAGCAGCGACAACCATGACGAAGAAGGCAGCGACCTGCCCGTCGAGGTTGCCATGTTGGCGAGCAAACGAAACGAACGCGAGGTTGGTTGCGTTCAGCATCAATTCGACGCACATGAACACGACGATGGCGTTGCGGCGAATCAGCACGCCGACCGCACCGATCGAGAACAAGAGCATCGAAAGCGTCAGATAGGCGGTCATGCGTCCTCCTGACCTTCCGTAGCGGTCGGTTCGATATCAGCAGCCTCAATTTCGGCGACCACATCGGCAACCTCGTGCGTGTCGCGTACTTCATCTTGTTGACGAGCGCGAAGGCTGGCTGCAACTGATTCGGCAACGGGCGTTCCGTCGGGCAACAGGGCCGGCGTATCGACGGCGTTGTGCAGGGCGAAAACACCCGGGGTCGGCGCGTTGCCGGGGTGCCGACCGAACTCGGCGTAGTCGCGCATGCGCTTGGCCTGCAATTCCTGCTGAGTGGGCGCGGCGACAAGAATTTCGCGGTGCGCAAGCACCATCGCGCCTAGTACCGCAACGATCATTAGGGCTGCGGTGAACTGGAACGCAACGATGTACGGTCCAAACAGGAGTTCGGCTAGATGGTAGACGTTGCCGTGCTCGTCAAATTTGCCTAGGCCGACAACCGCAGTCGATACCGCTTGGGCGACGGCGGTAGCCAAGACGCCGGCGAACAGCACGCCAACGACCGCTGCGGCCGCGCGCTGCCCCTTGATCGTCTCGACTACTGAATCGGAGGTTTCTACGCCGACCAGCATCAACACGAACAGGAACAACATCATGATCGCGCCGGTGTAGACAATGATCTGCACGACGAACAGGAACGGCGCGTCTTGAGCGGCGTAAAGCATCGCCAGACAGATCATCACTACGGCCAGGCACAGCGCCGAATGCACGGCCTTGCGGGCAAAGATCAGTCCTAGCGCAGCCACCAGCATTACTGGCGCAAGGATCCAAAAGGCAGTCACGACTTCGGCTCCTTTGCAGTTGCTGAGACCTCGACGATCGGCAACGACTTGCCGCGGTAGTAATCGCGGTGGTCGTCACTGATCAGCATCTCGTGCGGCGGCTCGACCATGCCGGGCAAAAGCGGCGCCAGCAGGTCAGACTTTTCGTAGATCAGGTCTTCGCGGTTGTCGTTGGCCAACTCGTATTCGTTGGTCATCGTCAGCGCGCGGGTCGGGCAAGCCTCGATGCACAGTCCGCACAGAATGCAGCGTAAGTAGTTGATCTGGTAGACGCGGCCGTAGCGTTCACCGGGGCTGAACCGATCATCGGCGGTGTTCTCGGCGCCTTCGACATAGATCGCGTCCGCCGGGCAGGCCCAAGCGCACAGTTCACAACCGACGCATTTTTCGAGACCGTCAGGCCAACGGTTCAACTGATGGCGACCGTGGAAGCGTGGCGCGGTCGGCCCTTGGGTCGTGCGCTTCTTGCCATCCATGAATGGGTACTTCTCGGTGACCGGCTTTTTGAACATCGTCCGGAACGTCACGCCGAATCCGGCGATCGGATCCCAGAGTGTTTCCTTGAGGGCGCTCATCGATCACTCTCCTGCTTGGTGGTTCGGCCAGCACCGGTCGGCGAATCGGTGCGCTGACTCGGCAGCGGTGGAACTGGGAAGCCGCCAGCGAACGCGTCGAATTCGGCGGGTTCAGTCTCGGCTTCAGACTCGTCATCGTCCTTAGTGGGCACGAAGAACGTGATGAGCAAGGCGGCACCGGCGATTCCGGCCGCGATCAGCATCGCGCGCTGATCCAGCATCTGCTCGACCTGGAGCTTGCGGATGAAGGCCAAAGCCACGATCCACGCCAGCGCGATCGGGATGAGCCACTTCCAGCCAAAGTGCATGAACTGGTCGTAACGCAACCGCGGCAGGGTGCCTCGCAGCCAGATGTACAAGAAGATGAAGCCCAGTAACTTGAGCACGAACCAAATAACAGGCCAGTAGCCCTCGTTGGCGCCTTCCCAAATCTGAGCGATGCCAAACGGTGCTCGCCAACCGCCAAGGAACATCGTCGTTGCCAAAGCCGAAACAGTGACCATGTTGATGTACTCGGCGAGGAAGAACATAGCGAACTTGAACGAGGAGTATTCGGTGTGGAAACCGCCCACCAGTTCGCCTTCGGCCTCGGGCAAGTCGAACGGGGCACGGTTCGTTTCGCCGACCATCGCGATCACGTAGATGATGAACGATGGCAACAGCGGAATGAAGAACCAGATGTCTTCTTGAGCCGCGACGATTTCTGAAGTTGACATCGAACCGGCGTAGATGAAGACCGCGACCAGAGACAAGCCCATTGCGACTTCGTAGCTAATCACTTGAGCGCTCGAACGTAGCGCGCCAAGCAGTGCGTAGATGGAGCCGGAGGACCAACCTGCCAAAACGATGCCGTAGACGCCGACTGAGGCAACGGCCAACACGTAGAGCACCGCGACCGGCATATCGGTCAACTGCAGGGGCGTCTCGTGGCCGAAGAAGTTGACCACCGGACCGAACGGAATGACCGCCCAGGCGATAAACGCTGGCACAACGGCGAGAATCGGCGCGATGTAGTAGACGACCTTGTCAGCTGCCTTGGGGAAAATCTCTTCCTTCAGGCCGAGTTTTACGCCGTCTGCCAACGCCTGCAACAAGCCGAACGGGCCCCAGCGCTGCGGACCAACACGGTGCTGCATCCGAGCAACAATTTTGCGCTCGAACCAAATGTTGAAGAGGGTGATCAACACCAAGAAGACAAAGATCAACAGGGACTTGAGTGCAACCACCCAGACCGGATCGTTGCCGAACAGTTCGTCAAGACTCATGCCTTACCTCCCGCGAGGGTGACCTTGCCGCCATGGCCGACGCCGACGACTGCACCGAGATTGACGCCCGAGTTGCTCGGCAGCCACACGACACCGTCCGGCAAGTCCGCAACTTCGGCGACAAATGCCACCGAGCCTGCCGGACCAGTAACGGTTGCCTCGGCGCCAGGTTCAACGCCAAAGGTGGTCAGGGTTTGAGCGCTAGCGCGAAGCACCGATGAACGAGCCGTTGCCGAATACGCCTCAGCGCCGTCTTGGCCGCGACCGCCGTCAATCAATTGCTTCCAGGTCGACACCACGACCTTTTTCGCAACTGGCTTTGCAGCGGACTGCTTGCGTGAACGGAACGCCGCGCGCTTGCCGTCCCAGTCGTTAAGTTCTGCCAGTTCGCTGGCGGCCTGATCGGTCGTCTTGATTCCGATCGGGCGCCCGAGTTCTTCGGCGATTCCGGCCAGCACCCGAACGTCAGGCAGCGCCGCCGACTCGGCGAGCACCTTTTCAAACCGGCGATGGCGCCCTTCCCAGTTCACGAACGTGCCGGCTTTCTCAGCCGGTGGCGCAACCGGTAGCACCACATCGGCCAGTTCGGTGACCTCACTTTGGCGAACCTCGAGGCTTACGACAAAGCCGACTGCTTCGATCGCGGCACGGGCCGCGGCCGGGTCAGCTAGGTCAGCCAACTCGACGCCACCGATCACCAACGCACCAAGTTCACCGGCAGTCGCCGCCGCGATGATCGCATCGGTATCGAGGCCAGCGGTGTCGGGCACGTTTGGCACGTTCCAAGCCGCGGCAATGTCGGCGCGAGCATCGGCCAAAGAGACTGGGCGTCCGCCCGGCAGCAGCGTTGGCAGGCAGCCAGCGTCGAGAGCGCTGCGATCGCCGGCGCGACGCGGGACCCAAGCGAACCGAGCGCCAGTGGCTTCGGACTTGGCGGCCACCGCGGACAAGGCACCGGCAACGGTCGCGAGTCGTTCGCCGGCAAGGATGACCGCCGAGGAATCGAGTTCGAGCGCCTCGAGCGCAGCGGGCTCCTCCCCCGGGACGGTGGCGATGAGTTCAGCGTTGACCTTTTTCAGTCCGCGAGTCGTGTGACTGGAAATCGCCACTACCTTGACCCCGAATTGAGTGGCGGCCTTACGCAGTCGCAGGAACAGGGTTCCGGCTTCGTCTTCTGGCTCAAGACCAACAAGAACCACTGTGGATGCGGCTTCAAGATCGGCGTAAGAAACTGTCACCGGCGTCCCGGCAACCTTCGCGCCGAGGAAGTCGGTTTCTTCCTTCGACATTGCTCGGGAGCGGAAGTCGATGTTGTTCGTACCAAGTGCCACGCGAGCGAACTTTGCGTAGGCGTAGGCATCCTCGGCGGTCAACCGACCGCCGGTCAACACTGCCTTGCCCGCTGCGCTGGCGAGGCCGCGCGCGGCCACGGCGAGTGCGCCAGGCCATGAACTCGGCTCAAGTTCGCCGGTCTGCTGGTTGCGCACCAGCGGAGTAGTCAGTCGGTCTTCTTGGCGTGACCAAGTGAAGGCGAACCGGTCCTTGTCGGTGATCCACTCTTCGTTTACTTCCGGGTCGTCACCAGCGAGACGACGCATCACCTTGCCGCGACGGTAATCGACTCGGATCGCCGCACCACAAGCATCGTGTTCGGCGATTGACGGGACGCTAACCAGGTCGAATGGACGCGAGCGGAAGCGGTAGTCCTCGCTAGTCAGCGCGCCGACCGGGCAAATCTGGATCGTGTTGCCGCTGAAGTAGGAACCAAATGGCACGCCTTCGGCGATGCCGATCTGCTGCTGAGCGCCGCGCTCGAGCAGCGCGATGAACGGGTCGCCGGCAATCTCGGACTGGAACCGGGTGCAGCGCTGGCACAAAACGCAGCGCTCACGATCGAGCAGCACGTTGGCCGAAAGCGAAAGCGGCTTGGCGAACAGGCGCTTGGTTTCGATGAAGCGCGACTCGGCGTGACCGTGGCTGAGCGACTGGTTCTGCAGCGGGCATTCGCCGCCCTTGTCGCAGACCGGGCAGTCGAGCGGGTGATTAGCGAGCAGGAACTCGAGGATTCCTTCTTGCGCCTTGGCCGCAACATCTGAGGTGAGTTGGGTGCGCACGACCATGCCGGGCGCGACCTCCAAGGTGCAGGAGGCCTGCGGTTTGGGCATCGGCCGGCCATTGCCTGCGTCGGGAACCTCGACGAGGCATTGGCGGCAAGCACCGACCGGCGCCAACAAGGGGTGGTCACAAAAGCGCGGAACCTCTGTGCCAATGACTTCGGCGGCCCGGATTACCAGCGTGCCCTTGGGGACGCTGACCTCGACGTCGTCGATCGTCAGGGCAACCAATTCCACGGGCGTCGCCTGTGCGTTGTCCGGTTCAGTCACAGTCATGCTCAGACACCCTCCTTCGCAAACAGGGTGGAGGCCGACGGCGGGAACAATTCCCAGCTCGGGGTGGTCATAGAAGCCTCGAACTCCTCACGGAAGTATTCGATCGCCGAAGTTATCGGGCTGGTCGCGCCATCGCCCAGGGCGCAGAACGCGCGACCCAAAATGTTGTCGCACAGGTCAAGCAGCAACTCAATGTCGCCGGGTTGGCCCTTGCCTTGGTCCATCCGGCGCAACGTCTGCGCCAGCCACCAAGTGCCTTCACGGCACGGGGTGCACTTGCCACAAGACTCGTGCTTGTAGAACTCAGTCCAGCGCAACACCGCGCGGACGACTGAGGTCGTCTGGTCAAAAATCTGCA